>Ga0065711_1000004_pt1 | contig 203196 bp, 159 predicted proteins | sample Hoacrofraction12_FD_59098 | JGI IMG/M metagenome (GOLD analysis project Ga0065711, IMG submission 59098) | Hoatzin crop microbial communities from Cojedes, Venezuela - Epithelial fraction 12 v2 (version 2) | ecosystem: Host-associated > Birds > Digestive system > Esophagus > Crop | place... | reverse complement strand
GAGTTTCGACCCAGCCAAGAGAGGAAGCTCCGGAGCCTTCCTTTCTTTTAAACTTATGACATTATACAGAGCAAACTTGTGACAAACAAGCTGAGCTATCTAAAGCCATTTCGGCTGGGCGTCAACAATAATCAGTTTTGTTGTCGAGTTCCTCAAGCATCTTTGACTTATCAAGTCCTCTCCAGCCATCATTTGTTATCTGACCGGCCTCAAATACAACGTAAGGTAAACCCATGATAGATGCTATAGTTTTAGCACTGAGTGTCTTTCCTGAACCACTCGGTCCCATAAGAAGTATAACCTTAGGAGTGCCATTAAGATTCTTGCTATACTCTACCATGTGTCTATACATAGCCATAGCCAGAACTCTCTTCGTCTCCTCCTGTCCGACTATCACCTCGTCAAGTTTCCTCTTTATATCCACAGGACTTGAGTAAGGTATGAAAATCTCTCCCTCATCATCCGATCTTCCATAGTCCTCATCCTCTTCAAATTCATCATAATAGTCGGCATAGGTCTCCACATTTTCGCTTGTATCATCCGTAGGCTTCTCCTCCTCAGGTAATCCCGCCAGCTTCCTGCTAATTTGATCCATACTGTAAATCATAATAAAAACCTCCATATTTTCACACACTATAGTCATCATCTACTATGATAGCGAAAATACGGAGGTTTTAGTATCAACCGTTGGTTGACGATTTTACTCTACTTATCCTCAAAGTCAAAGTGATAGTCAAGTCCGAGCTTATCTCTCACCTCTATGATTTCCTTCTGTACGGCCTCTCCCACAGGTACACCCTTATCCTTACGGTCAAGCCATGCGAGATACTCCTTCTCACCTGCGGTATATATCCTGTCACTGCCCGGTGCCTTCTTCGATGCCCTGAGTGCTCTGCAGATATCCCCCGCTATCTTCTTAAATGTATCCCTGCCTACAAACGCATCAGGATCAACCACGAAGAAGAAGTGTCCGAGATGATACATCTGAGGACTGCCGTCCTCTGAAACTCCTGTAAGAGCCTTCATAAACTGTCCGCCCGAGAGCGCTGCCGAGAGTATCTCTACCACTGCCGCATAGCCGTAGCCCTTATAGCCTGCCATCTCATCCCCTGCTCCGCCGAGCGGTGTAAGTGCGGCAGTACCTGCCACGAGCTCCTTCAGTATCTGCTCACTGTCTGTAAGTATACTGCCGTCCTCTGCTATAACCATACCTGCCGGAGTGGACTTACCCTCTCTTGCATAGTACTCGATCTTGCCGCGCTGAACTATCGATGTTGCACAGTCAAGACAGAACGGGAACTCCTCATCCGTCGGCAGTGCAAATGTAAGCGGGTTCGTTCCCATCATATTTTCCACACCGAAGGTCGGTGCTATGGACGGTCTCGCATTTGTACCGGTTATACCTACGAGTCCCTCCTTACTTGCCATAGTTGCCCAGTAGCCTGCAATACCATAGTGAGTAGAGTTTCTGATGGCACCTCCGGCCATACCGTAGGTCTTAGCCTTCTCTATCAGCTTCTCCATCATCCTGTAGCTTGCCACCATGCCCATACCATCGTGTGCATCCATCACGACAGTCGTCGGTGTCTCCTTAATTATCTCAAGCTCTGTAACCGGCTTCAGTGTGCCCTTCGTGATTCTGTCCAGATATATCGGCTTAAATCTGTTGCAGCCATGGCTCTCTATACCGCGTCTGTCCGACTCCATCAGGACATCCGCACATATCCTTGCATCCTCCTCGGGCACCCCATAGCCCTTAAATGCATCCACCATGAAGCTTCCTATCTGCTCCCACGGCACATACGGCCTCGTTTCCACGTTACTCATATAGTTTATACCTCCTCGTTAATGTTTACCCCAATAACACCTTTGTCATTATAACATCATTTATACATAACTCTGAAACACTTTTACTTAGATTTCTCGATTATATACTCCAGTATGCTATCCTCATCCATAAATGTATCCTTGTCTACCCATATAACGTCTCTCTCCCGTCTGAACCATGTCAGCTGTCTCTTTGCAAAGTGCCGTGTGTTTTGCTTTATAGTCTCAACTGCTGCGTCGCGAGTTATCTTCCCGGTCAGATAGTCATACATTTCCTTATAGCCGATGCCCTGCATGGATACATTCTTCTCCGGTGAGAGACCTCTGTCTATAAGTCCGCGCACCTCATCCACGAGTCCTGCCTCCATCATCATATCAACCCGGAGGTTAATCCTCTCATATAGTCTCTGCCTGTCCATGGTGAGTACGAAGTATCTGCTGTCATAGGCGGTCTCTCTCTGCCTCTCACTTTCGTTATGCTCTGAGATTGGATAGCCGTTATGGTGATAGAACTCCAGTGCGCGTATTACTCTCTTTATATTGTTGGCATGTATCTTCTCCGTGGAGGGCTTATCTATCTCAGTCAGCAGCTCATAGAGTTCTATACGTCCCGACTCCGTCTCTGCAAGCTTCTCAAGCTCCAACCTATAACCGTCATCAGCCTCTTCGTTGAAGCTTATATCATATAGAAGAGCCTGTATGTAGAAGCCTGTACCACCCACAACTATCGGCACATGCCCCCCGGAAATGATATCCTCCGCCGCAGCCTTTGCCATATCCTTAAATACAGCGACATTAAAGTCCTCCTCCGGCTCCAGAACATCTATCAGATGATGCGGTATCCCCCGCATCTCATCACGTGTAATCTTTGCCGTGCCTATATCCATACCTCTGTAAACCTGCATTGAGTCGGCTGATATAATCTCTCCACCCAGTCTCTCAGCAAGCTTCAGCGACAGCTCAGTCTTCCCTGCAGCCGTCGGTCCGGTCAGTATAATCATTCTGTTTTCTCCTGTTTGATTCATACCATTGATTATACCAAAACACCCTTGATATGCCGATATAAAATTTTGAAAAGCAATGATTCTTTGGAATCTTAGATAATAAAAAACGAGGATTCTTAGGAATCCTCGCAGAACAAAACGTAGATTTCGGTGCGACAGGATTTGAACCTGCGACCTCTGCGTCCCGAACGCAGCGCTCTACCAAGCTGAGCCACGCACCGTTCACAAGTGGTTATACTATCATAAATCACAGCACTTAACAAGCATTTTTTGATTAAATATCAACCACCGTTATATATCAATCCACGATTCTCTTAAACTTCTTGTCGAGTTCCTCCATAGACATCTTGATGATAGTCGGTCTGCCGTGAGGACATGTGTACGGATTGTCCAGTGTCAGCAGCTTCTTCAGCAGCACTGCCACCTCCTCGGCGGATATACGCTGGTTTCCCTTAACCGCTGCCTTACAGCCCATGGTCGCAAGCTTATGTATGAATATATCCTCGGTAAGCCCCGCCGCACCCGTGCCTGATGCAAGATACGCCGCGAACTCCAGAAAAACATCCTTTGCGCTGAGTCCGAGCAGATTCACCGGTACCGATGATAGCTTCACATCATTTCCGCCGAAGTCCTCAAGCTCAAAGCCGGCTGCAGTAAATCTCTCCAGATTATCCATAACGGCACTCTTCTCAACGCTTGACAGACTCACCACCATCGGAGGGTATAGCTGCTGTGATACAACCTCTCTACGCTTAAACTCCTCCAGAAATGTCTCGTAGTTCACCTTCTCATGAGCTGCATGCTGATCCATGATAAACATATTTCCGTCATACTCTGTTATCCAGTAGGTATTAAATACAAGGCCGATAACCTTGACATCCTTCATAGCCTCCTCGGTTATATATCCCGTCTCGGCTATACTCATCTGCTCAAACCTGGTGCGTCTATACTCCTCATCCGTGAAGCCTTCGAGGATAGGGACAGCAGTCTCCGTATTTTCCACAGAAGCATCAACGCCTACCGCATTAGTGTCCGACACATCAGTGTCCGCAGCATTAGCACCCACCACATTAGCGTCTGCCGTATTAGCAGCTGTGTAACCCGAGCTCTTTTCAGGTGTATCTCCGAGTGTATCAGAGACATCGCCCTCTCCCATCTCCTCCTTGATCTCTCTCAGCTTCTGTCTGTAGCTATCAGGGAGAAGTGCTTCAAGCACCGTGTATGAGCTTCCTGACTTATGTGATTCACTACCCACGGTATATTTCGTACCGGACGCTCCGTCTGAGCCCTGAGTCTTACCCCGGTCCGCACGATTATGCTCCGGATAGTTACTGCTGCCGGCGGTATACTGATTTGAATCGACACCCTTGTTGTCCTCATTTACAACATCCGTTGTACTCTTCCTTGCCTCGTATCTGACAGCCTCCCTGTCACGCACGCTCTGCTCTACCTTATACTCCTTATCCATATCGGGTATAAGCTCCTTACCCTTCAGAGCATTTAGTACCGCATGATACACCGATGTAAAGAGCAGCTTTTCATTCTCGAATCTAAACTCCCTCTTCGCCGGATGCACATTTATATCGCAGCTCTCGGGCGGCATCTCGAGGAACAGCGTCACAAACGGAAACTTATGCTGCATCACATAGGTCTTATAGGCTTCCTCTATTGCCTTATTTATAACCGCATTCTTGATATATCTCTTATTTACATAGTAGTTCTCGAAGCTTCTGTTACCCTTTGACAGGAATGGCTTACCTGCATAGCCCCATACATGTATCTCACCCTCCGTATAGTCCACGGGTATCAGGCTTCTGGCAATATCCCTGCCGTAGAGTGAGTATATACACTCCTGCAGATTACCGTTACCCGACGTATCTATGATCACCTTATCATTAGATATCAACTTAAATGCTATCTCAGGATTTGCAAGTGCTGTGTGAATCATCAGATCATTTATATAGGAGCCCTCAGTCATATTAGACTTGAGGAACTTGAGTCTGGCGGGTGTGTTATAGAATATATTCTCAGCTATAATCGTGGTACCGTCAGGAGAGGCAACCTCCCTCAGCTCTATCTCCTTACCTCCGCGGATGACATACTTTATCCCGGTCTCTGCTTCACGTGTCTTAGTCACCATCTCAGTTTCGGTAACAGCGGCTATCGTAGACAGTGCCTCGCCTCTGAAGCCAAGCGTCATGACACCTGTTATATCCTCTGCCTCCGTTATCTTACTGGTTGCATGACTTACATACGCACGCCTCACATCGTCCTTATCTATACCGGATCCGTTATCTGTCACACGTATCAGCCTCTTACCGCCGTCACGTATCTCTACGGTAATCCTCGTGGCACCGGCATCTATGGAGTTCTCCACAAGCTCCTTCACCACAGACATAGGTCTCTCTATAACCTCGCCTGCTGCTATCTTATCTATCGTGTTTTGATCCAGTACTCTTATCATCTCTTGCTCCTCAGTCCAGCCTGTCCTTCAACTCCTGCAGGAAAAGCAGTGCCTTCACGGGCGTCATGTTATTTATATCCATACTCCTCAACTCTGCCATTATATCCATCTCCACAGGGGAGCCGAACATCGACAGCTGTGCCGGCACGTCCTTACTTTTAGCCTTTTTGCCTGTGTTTATCTTCTTCCTAACCTCGATTTCACTTACATTTCCGGTTAGGTTCTCCTTATCCAGCACCGCCGCTATCTCACGTGCCCTGTCCGTCACCTCTGTCGGCACACCGGCAAGACACGCAACCTCTATACCATACGACTTATCCGCCGCACCGGGTACAATCTTCCTGAGAAATATTATCTCATCCCCGCTCTCCTTTATCGCTATGGAGTAGTTGTTAACCGATGACAGCTTATCCGCAAGTGTTGTCAGCTCATGATAGTGTGTTGCAAACAGTGTCTTTGCGCCAACCACATCCCTGTCAGCTATATACTCGACTACTGCCCAGGCTATACTGAGTCCGTCAAAGGTTGACGTGCCGCGACCTATCTCATCCATGATAATCAGTGAATCCTGCGTGGCATTTCTGAGGATATTCGCTACCTCACTCATCTCTACCATAAATGTTGACTGTCCCTGTGACAGGTCATCCGACGCACCGACTCTCGTAAATATCCTGTCAGATACAGAAATACTTGCCGACTCTGCCGGTACGAAGCTTCCCACCTGTGCCATAAGGCATATCAGAGCAGTCTGCCTCATGTATGTGGACTTACCGGCCATATTCGGACCGGTGATAATCATGATACGGCTCTCCTGATTATTGAGATACGTATCATTCGGTATGAAGTCATCGCTTCCCATCTGCTCGATGACCGGATGACGTCCTCCGTGTATATCTATGACGCCGTCTCTGTTAAGGGATGGTCTCACGTAGTTATTTCTCGTAGCCACAAGAGACAGTGACGCCAGCATATCCATAACAGCTATCTGATGTGCGGTTCTCTGGACTCTCACTATCTCGGTGCCTATCCTGTCTCGTACCTCACAGAAGGCATCATACTCAAGCCCGTACAGCTTCTCTTCTGCGCCAAGTATCATATCCGAGAGATTTGCCAGTTCATCTGTCGTATATCTCTCTGAATTCGCAAGTGTCTGCTTCCTGATGAAGTAGTCCGGCACAAGCGACTTATAGGAGTTCGTTACGTCGAAGAAGTATCCGAATACCCTGTTGTACTTTATCTTCAGCCCCTTGATACCTGTCTTCTCACGCTCGCGCCCCTCTATATCGGCCAGCAGATTCTTCGAGTTATCCTTCTTATCCTTATAATCGTCGATTGTCTCACTAAATCCGGACTTTATGATACCGCCCTCGCGCACCGTCACCGGAGCATCCTCTGATATCGACGCATCTATCAACTCATACAAATCCTGCAGCGTATCCATCGACTCGTAAATGTCACCGAAAAGCTGACCTGACAGCTCCCCCACATTATTTCTGATATACGGAAGATACTCGAGTGACCTCTTAAACGCCAGGAGGTCCCTGGGGGTTGCTGTCTTTAGGGAGATTCTCGTCATGAGTCTCTCAAGGTCATATACAGAGTTAAGGTACTCACGCATCTCATCGCGTGTGATAACATTTACGTTCAGAGCATCTATCGCATCCAGACGTGTATTTATGCTGTCTATATCCATGAGCGGCATCTCTATGCAGCTTCTGAGATACCGGGCACCCATAGCGGTCTTTGTCTTATCCAGTACCCAGAGAAGTGAACCGCGTTTCTGCTTATCCCGCATGGTTTCCACAAGTTCGAGGTTACGTCTCGTCGCACCGTCTACTATCATATACTCTGAGGTATATATAAGCTTCAGGTCATTTATCTGCTCCATGGCGCTCATCTGTGTATCTATGAGATATGTAAGCAGTGCTCCCGCCGCACATACCGCTCCCGGTATGTCCGAGAGACCCAGTCCGTCGACACCTGTTACCGAGAACTGTGTCTCCAGTCTTCCAACACACGTGTCATAGCTGTATGCACTGTCCGGCAGCCTGCTCGTGACAAAGCCTACTCTGCGACTCATCTCACTATACAGAGCTTCAAACTCCTTATCACTAAGGATGCTGTCCTTATCACCTATAACTATCTCTCTGGGTTCAAAACGGCTTATCTCATCTATCAGCTTCTGCTTACCGGGGACAACTGTAACTATAAACTCTCCCGTTGATATATCTGACACCGCTATACTTATATCTGTCGGAGCTGCCGCTTTGTCAGCCATGGAAGCCGGATGCGAACCTGCCTCCCTACCAGAGCAGATGCACATTATATAGTTATTCTTGTCAGCATCGAGAGTCTTATCACCCATATCGGTACCGGGTGTCACTATCTTGATAACCTTACGCTCCACAAGACCCTTCGCAAGCTTCGGGTCCTCTACCTGCTCACATATAGCCACCTTATGACCATTTGCTATAAGCCTCGCTATATAGCTGTCTGCTGCGTGAAAAGGGACACCGCACATGGGTGCCCTCTCGTCCAGACCGCAGTCCTTACCTGTAAGTGTCATTTCCAGTTCCTTCGATACCTCTATCGCATCATCAAAGAACATCTCATAGAAGTCTCCCAGCCTATACAGAAGTATACAGTCCGGGTTCTCTCTCCTCGTCTTCAGGTAGTGCTGCATCATCGGTGACAGCCTGCTCTCGTCTATGTCTTCGTATCTCATCTATCCTACGCACGTCGCTATGACATGCTCCCCTTATTTAAACTAAGTACATCCGTGTAACACGAACACTCTACTCAACCAACTCTCCCATATAGTAGAAGCCCTTCGCCTCGTCACACCTTACCTTCACAAATGTTCCGATGAGCGACTCATCTCCCTTAAAGTGTACGAGCAGATTGCTGTCCATCCTTCCGGTCACGTATCCCTCATTATGAGTATTTATGCCCTCAACCAGCACCTCGACTGTCTGTCCCTCGAAGCGTGCACATCGCTTTACCGACTCCTCGCGTACGACCTCAAGCACTCTGGCAAACCTTTTATCTACAAGCTCCTTCGGCAGCTGCTCCCATGTGGCAGCGGGAGTACCTGTTCTCGGCGAGTATATAAATGTAAATGCCTGATCATATCCTGCGTGCCTTACCACGTCTATCGTATCCTCTATATCTTCATCCGTCTCACCAGGGAAGCCGATCATTATGTCAGTCGTAAGCGATACGTCCGGCAGCTCAGCTCTTATCCTGTCTACAAGTGCAAGATATGCCTCCTTGGTATATCTGCGGTTCATCCTCTTTAGTACATCCGTGGAGCCTGACTGCACAGGAAGATGTATCTGACGGCAGATTACCGGATTCTCCTTGATCACCCTTATAAGCTTATCTGACAAATCCTTCGGATGGCTTGTCATGAAGCGAAGTCTCCTGAGTCCCGGAAGTGCTGCTACATCACGCATAAGGTCCGGGAAGTCATAGTCCGGATTTTCCTTTAGAATCTCACTATCCTCTAAGTCCATATAGTTTACACCGTAGGAGTTAACATTTTGACCAAGCAGCATTATCTCCACACAGCCGCCTGCTATAAGCTCACGACACTCTGCGATTATATCCTCGGGTATACGGCTTCTCTCACGTCCCCGGACATATGGCACTATACAGTATGTACAGAAGTTGTTGCAGCCGTACATTATATTTACGCCTGACTTAAAGTTAAACTTACGTTTCTCCGGGAGTGCCTCTACATTTTTTGCCGGCTCCGTCAGCACCTCGCATACAAGTGTCTTCTCTCCGGACAGTCTCCTGTAGAGTAGTTCAGCCAGCTTATAGAAGTTAAAGGTTCCGAATACAAGATCCACGAAGCTGTAGGACTTACGTATTATGTCAACCGTCTCCTTCTGCTGCATCATACATCCGCATATAGCTATCATCAGGTCAGGATTCGTCTCCCGGCGCTTCTTCAGCAGACCCAGGTGTCCGTAGAGCTTCTGGTTTGCATTCTCTCTTACGGTACATGTATTATATATTACGAGGTCTGCCTCGGTCTCCTCCTCAGCCTCGGTGTAGCCTATCTTCTCCAGTATTCCTGCCAGCTTCTCTGAGTCATGTGCATTCATCTGACATCCGAAGGTAGATACAAAGTACGAGGGTGTCCTGCCATATCTCTCGGCAAGCAGGGGTCTGCACATATCTATAAAGTATTCCTGTCTCTGAGGCTCTGTGGCCGGTATATTCATGTTATCTGTCATACTACTTCTCATTTCTTACTTATTTTACTGTTCATGCTCTCCGACTTATCTTCATCCTTCGTGTCACCATCTCCGTACAGTGTTATCAGCTCATCCACCTCACTGAGCCAGAGCGTTGACGCCGCATCTGACGGCATCCTAAGGTCTCCTCTCGGTGAGAGGGATACGGAACCCACCTTCACACCATCCGGCATACAGCTTCTCTTAAACTGTTGCGCAAAGAATCTCCTGTAGAACATCCTCATCCACTTAAGTATCTCACCGTCTGAGTAGTTCTTCTTAAATGCCTTCTTTGCCAAGAAGTATATCTTCCTCGGTGTATATCCGAATCTGAAGCTATAGTAGAGGAAGAAATCATGCAGCTCATAGGGTCCTACACTGTCCTCCGTAATCTGAGTTATATTTCCATCTGCATCCGTAGGCAGAAGCTCGGGACTTATCGGTGTATCAAGTATATCTCTCAGATACTCCTCACTGTCAGGGAAGATATCACTCTCCACCACACTGTCTATCATCCATCTGACAAGTGTCTTCGGTATACTTCCGTTTACGTTATACATGCTCATCTGGTCGCCGTTATATGTACACCATCCGAGAGCCAGCTCACTCAGATCACCCGTTCCCACTACCAGACCGTTATCCTGATTTGCTATATCCATCAGTATCTGCGTACGTTCACGTGCCTGTGTATTCTCGTAGGTTATATCATGCACCTCCGGATCATGTCCCAGATCCTTGAAGTGCTGCATACAAGCATCACTTATATCTATAGTTATACAGGTTGCACCCAGGCTCTCCATAAGTCCGAGAGCGTTAGACTTCGTCCTGCCCGAGGTTCCGAGTCCCGGCATGGTAACTGCTATAAGGTCTGACTCAGGACGCTTCAGCTTCCTCAGTGCCTTTGCCGCAACCAGAAGTGCCAGTGTGGAGTCCATACCGCCCGATACACCTATTACAGGCTTACAGCCTGTTACTGACAGACGCTTCGCGAGTCCACCGACCTGCATATCAAATATTTCGTTACATCTCGTAAGACGTGCATCCTTAGCCGACGGTATAAACGGTCTCTTATATACACCGACATACTTACCGTCACTCTCCAGACCGGTACATCCGCAGTCGACGCCTACTATTTCCGAAATCATACTGCTGTAGTGTGTCACCGCTGCGGTATATGTCGTGCTCCTCAATCTGTCACATCTTATCCTACCGAGATCCATATCGGCTATCATGAAGTAGTTGTTCGCTATGAAGTCTCTGTTCTCATTCAGTACACGACCGTTCTCAGCTATAACCGAGTGTCCCGAGAAGATGAGATCCTGTGTAGACTCAGAGCTTCCGGCACTTACGTAGATGTACTCGCATATATTTTCGGCCGATGCCTGTGTAATCAGAGTCCTTCTGTAGCCGCGCTTCGATATAACCTCGTTGCTTGCCGAGATATTAACTATAACCTCTGCACCTGCAAGACAGAGCTGTCTCGATACAGCTATCGGCGCCCACAGGTCCTCGCATATTTCTATACCGAGCTTCACACCATCTATATCATATATGATATTGTTACCGACGGTAACCATCTGGAAGTCGTCGCCGCTGTCATCTATATCGAGTCCGATATCACGTGTTGAGAGAGCCAGTCTGCCTGTCATGCTGTGTCTGAACTGCTTCAGACTGTCCGCAGATGCAAACCATCTCTCCTCGTAGAACTCACTGTAGTTTGGTATAAATGTCTTCACAGACACACCCTTTAGAACTCCTCTGTACATCACATACGCACCGTTATAGAGGCTGCCTCTGTACTTTAGAGGTGCGCCGACTATGATGACACTGTCAACAGCTCTTGTTTCACCAAGTATTCGCACTATAGCAGCATTTGATGCATCTATGAGCCTTTGCTGAAAGAACAGATCCTGACATGAGTAGCCTGTCACTGCAAGCTCCGGAAATGCTATAACAGCCGGCTTATACTCGGATGCCTCCTTTATCTTCTCGCAGATTTTATCTGCATTATACTCGGTGTCGGCAACTCTCAGATCCGGCACACAGGTACATACCCTGTAGAAGCCGAAGCCTTCCGTACTTATATCGGCTTTAACTGTATCTGCTGCTTTATCCTTCTTCCCAAATACTGACATCTTCTCTTCTCCCTTCTATTTATGTGCTACAGACCTATCTCTCTGCTATATCCATCGCGAGTCCCTCCAGATACGGAACCATAGCCTCTGTTCCGGATCTCAGGAAGTAGTCGTCATCCAGCTCTGCGTACTTAAAGTTCTTCGCATGGCCATTTGCTACTCTATCGATATATTTCTTCAGCTCCTTATAGCGCATATAGTACATATCCCCGCGCTCTGTGAAGTGTATAAGGATGAAGGCCACTCCGCCCATCTCCTCGAAGTCCGTCATAAACCTGAACTGATGCTCGTGTATGTTCTGAAGTGAAAATGTATCTGAGTTACACTCCTTTGCATCAAAGCATACCGCTATCTCCTGCACCACACCTATATAGTCAACAGTCGAGTCCTTCTCGAAGTAGGCCTTTGTGATGAGCTTCCTCTCACTGTCGAAGTCAAGAGGTGTTATAGGTGTCGGTATCTTCTGCACCAGTGCAAGGTGGTGACCTCTGTAGTATTCATTTGTCATATTTATGAGGGTTTCGAAGCCGGAGCCGCGAAGTCCTCTGGTTTTCCATGTTGCCATGCATTATATCCTTGCTGCAGATCTTCAACCTGCCATATTCTCTATAAGCCTACAGCTTCATAAAATCCTCCGGCGGCTCTGCCGTTATAGTTTTATCACCTATCTTCACTATGTAAGCATGCAGCTGCTGTCTCTTCACTCCGTATCTACTTCTGAAGCTTCTGTTTACTTCAGTATCTCCATACTTAGTGTCACCGACTATCGGATAACCGAGCGAACTGCACTGTACCCTTATCTGGTGTGACTTACCGGTTATCAGCCTGACATACGCCTTCGTCACATTCTTGTCTGGTATATACTCAGCCTTCTCTATAATTATCGCCACGTGCCCCTTAGGTGTTTCCTTATACGTGGAGATATTCGTCTTACTGTCTTTAACTATATCACCGCGAAGTTCTCTGCCCACATATCTGTCCGGCAGGTGTTCCGTAAGTACAGCTATATACTGCTTGTACACTCTCCTGCTTCTGATTCTCTCTGTCAGGAAATCCGTACCCGCATGTGTCTTGCCGGCGAGGATTACACCACTTGTATTTCTGTCGAGTCTGTTACATACTGACGGCTTAAATATCCTCATTGATTCATCTGTCACACTGCCACTGCGTCTTAGATACTCTATTATCATCTCATTTATCGACACATCCTGAGGCGCTGCCTTCTGACTCAGCACACCGGCAGGCTTGTTAACGGCGATTATATCGTCATCCTCGTATATCACAAGGTTACTTATTCCACTATCCTCATTCATGGCACCGTGTACATCACTCTTAGTCCGAAACTTCTCTATAGTATCCTCAGCCAGATACAGCTTCACACTGTCTCCGACCCTCAGAGCTTCGTTTCCGTCAGCCTTACGGTCATTCAGGACTATGTTCTTCTTCCTCAGCATCTTATATATAAATGACTGCGGCGCCCCGGACAGATACAGCATCAGATATCGTCTCAGCTTATAGCCCTCTTCACTTTTTGAAACAACTATCTCTCTCATAGTACTTAGTATCCCAGCAACAGTATCTTCGCTGAGAGTCTCTCATCCTCCTCCGGCTTCTTCGGTTCCGTGAGGCGGCCTATCTCATGCTCCAGCTTATCTATATCATTTACAAGCACCAGCCTCGCTGAGGTCTTCGGATACTCACCCACGGCGTCGTTAACATTTCCGAGGTTATCCTTTGCAAGCCTTATACCCGAGTCCTTCAGTTCCTCGTCTATCAGCGCTATAACGTTGTTGTTATATACAGCCATACACCTGTAGAAGGCTGCCCCCTCCGTGTCCGTGATGGTTATATCGTAGAGCATCCCCACTCCGCGCCTTTCTATATCGTGCACCCTCTCATACTCCTCACGGCTGAGAGGCTTTGCCTTCAGTGCATACACATAGTTTATCAGGTTCCTTGCAAATGGAATCGACATCACGCACGCAACGACTACAAATATACTCTTTCTCGTCTGAAGTACTATCAGACTCAGTACCACAGACACAAGTATTACGGCGAAGCACATAAGCATCATTATAAGCCTTGACCTCTTATATGTGCGTGCATGCCCGTAGCAGCCCTTTTCCTTTGTTCCGAATATCTTAGTTAAATGTTTCATACTGTCCTGCCTCTTAGCTGAGTCGCCAGCCGGGGAGATACTTGTTCTTAAGCGTTCCTCCCGCAAGCTTGCCGAAGCCTATCGGATATCCTGATATTGTCACGAGTACATATCCGCTATCCAGACCACGGCCATGATTCTGCATAGCTATATCCATGGCATCAGTATCCAGCGTTTCACCTTTCAGATACCTTACTGCGTCATCCACTCCCAGGTCGAGCACATTGTCAAATGCATCGCCTCTCAGCAGCATAGCCATTGCCTGACTGGGTTCGAAGCGCTTCTTCTTCAGCTCGCCCATATATACACCCTGACGCATGGTACGTATCCCCCTCATGTCAGGCATACCGTATGGCATGAGATAAAGCTTATCCTTCAGCAGCTGCAGAACTCCGCATATGCACGACTTATCCGTTATATGCTCCATAAACTCCGTAATCTCCGGGAATCTCATGACAGCTGTCATATCCAATCCTCTGTCAACAACTGTGTTAGAGTATTCACCAGCCTTACGTATAAGTGCCGTGAAGTGTCCCTCTCCCTTAACTCTATGAGGGAAGAGATGGACTGTTTCCGTAAGTCCGCCGTAGCCTCTCACGAAGCCTTCACAGTCACTAACATACTCAAGCGACAAACTGTCATCCAGCGACAGGAGATACCTTACAGACTCCTCATCCTCCATCTTACAAAATGTACACGTTGAGTACAGTATCATACCACCGGGTGAAAGAAGCCTTACTGCCTCTCTCAGGATATCTCTCTGTATTCCGGCAAAGAGTTCATTTCCGTTTTGCTCCCATGCACTTATCATAGCCGAGGACTTCCTGAACATCCCCTCTCCTGAGCATGGTGCATCTATCATAATCTTGTTGAAGTATCCCGGGAATCTGTCTGCCAGCGCCTTCGGCTCCATGCAGGTAACCACTGCGTTTGATACACCGAACAGCTCCAGATTCTTAATCAGTGCCTTGATTCTCGATGCACTTACATCATTTGACATAAGCAGTCCCGTACCTCTGAGCCTTGCCGCCAGCTCGGTCGACTTGCCTCCGGGAGCCGCACACATATCCAGCACCCTGTCACCCGGCTCTATCGGAAGCGTGGCTGCCGGCAGCATGGCTGACGGCTCCTGCAGATAGTACAGCCCGGCATGATAAAAAGGATGCTTCGACGGGACAACTCCCTCCGAAGCATCATAGTAGAATCCGTTATCACACCACGGAACAGGTGTCAGCTTATAGGGAGAGATACGTTTGAAGTCTTCAACGGAAAGCTTCAGAGTATTGACTCTGAGTGCATGGTACATAGGCTGTTCCAGCACACTTACATATGCATCATACTCATCACCGAGCATTTCCTTCATCTGTGATATATATTTATCGGGAAGCTTAACCTTCACTGCTCTCCTCCGCATCGCTTTCTGTATGCACCGGCACCGTATCGGGATTCAGTCTCGTATAGAGATATGTATACTCCTTCTCATACTCCTCTACGTCAGGATACTCTGTGCACAGTGTCTCTAACTTGGTTAGTGCCGTACTGTAGTCACCGGCTTTCTCGTATATAACTATCTCATTAAAAAGCAGCCTGTCTCTATACTCCGTGTCATCACAGCTGAGCCCCTCGTTTATGTAGCTCAGTGCCATATCATTTTTATCGTCATCCATGTAGTAGGTAGATATCTGATAAGCCATGAAGCTGTCCATACCGTAGATATCAGCGTACTTATCATACATCGCTACCATCTTTTCATAGTCCTCTGTCATCTGATAGCAAAGCCCCAGATACAGATACATCATGGTGTTTCCCTCCTCGAGTTCCTCCTCGAAGATATCTATACTCTCATCATAGTAGCTGCCACCCGACACATCGATGAGAGCCTCCGTAAGACGCGTATATCTCTGTACTGTCAGGTCATTCTTATACTGATCGGTTGCCAGCAGACTTCTGTATACGGTATTCGCACTGGTGAAGTTTCCTGTCCTCATATATGAGTCCGCCAGATACAGCTTCGTATCAAGATCCATATCCTCCGAGAAGAGCTGACTCTCGTCAAGTGACGCTGACAGCAAATTTATAGCTTCGTAGTAGTCACCCGACTCGTACGACTCTATACCGCTGATACGGTACTTCTCCTTATTGGATACTGACTTCTCCACGAAGTACACTGTACCAAATATTATCACCGCTGATATAAGTATCACGCTGATGGCAAGACTCGCCGCTTTCTTTCTCTTCCTTTTACTGACAACACGTTTCTTCTTCATCTTAACCAACTATTCCTGAAAATTTTTAACCGGGCATAACTCCGATGAGTATATAAGCTCTCATACACAGCGGATGTCCGTAATCCGAACATCCGCATATAACCGCATAAAGCTTTGAATCTACTGCTCGTTAGCAAGTGTCTTCGTGGCAAAGTTCCATGAATCCTTACACATTCTCTCAAGGTCGAACTTGGCCTCCCAGCCGAGCTCCTCGCGTGCCTTTGCAGGATCTGCATAGCAGGTAGCTATGTCACCGGCACGTCTGGGCTTTATCGAGTAAGGTATAGTCAGGTTATTTGCTTTCTCGAATGCATGTACTATATCGAGTACGCTGTAGCCTGTACCTGTACCGAGATTATATATATCCACATGCTCCGTCTTAGACAGTCTGTCAAGAGCTGCAACATGTCCGAGAGCAAGATCGGTTACATGGATGTAGTCACGAACTCCCGTTCCGTCAGGTGTATCATAGTCATCACCGAATACTCCGAGCTCAGGCAGCTTTCCCAGTGCAACCTGCATGATATACGGCATCAGGTTGTTAGGTATACCGTTCGGTGACTCACCTATAAGTCCGCTTGCATCTGCTCCGATCGGGTTGAAGTATCTGAGAAGTATAACCTTCCACTCATCATCGGGAACCGTCAGATCTGAGAGTATTCTCTCGAGATAAAGCTTCGTGGTTCCGTAGGGATTCGTCGTCGAAAGCGGGAAGTCCTCTCTGATAGGAACAGTCTTCGGTGAGCCGTAAACTGTAGCAGATGATGAGAAGATAATCCTCTTACAGCCATACTTATCCATCAGCTTGCAGAGATTGATGGTACCGGAGATGTTGTTCTCATAGTACTTAAGCGGAAGCTTCACCGACTCACCTACTGCCTTAAGTCCGGCGAAGTGTATAACCGCATCAAATGTATTCTCCTTGAATACAACCTCCATCTCCTCGGGAACAAGCATATCAGCCTTATAGAACTTAGGCTTAACTCCTGTTATCTCCTCGATCTTATCGAGTGTCTCTATCTTGGAGTTATAGAGATTGTCAAATATAACCACATCGTGACCTGCACGAATCAACTCAACTACTGTGTGTGAACCGATAAATCCGGTTCCTCCTGTTACTAAAATGTTCATGGCAAATCCTCCTTATGCAAAAAAATATGATATTTCGCATCCCCCGATTACACATATCATGTCATAATCTGCTGTATCATAGAGTTTGACACATGTGCCGCCTCTGTGATATATTGAAGTCCGCGCCGGTGTGTCGGAATTGGCAGACGAGGCAGACTCAAAATCTGTTGGTGGCAACATCGTGCGGGTTCGACCCCCGCCACCGGCACTATAAATTATAGATTTGTATCAACCACTTCATCAGTAACCTTGCGGATTTCTTCTTCCTCCGCCTTGGTTACTTTTTTATTTTCTATGGTTGCCTTAACCTTATCCACAGCACCGGGAAGCATGTCAATGATTTTCTCCAGTGCACTGGGCTCGGAGTTAGCATTTATAATCTGTGCATATCCGTCCTTTATAACGATAATCGATGACGGAGACAGCTTGCCGCCCATACCGCCGCCGGCATTGTTAGTACCCTTGTTTCCGGCGTATGCTCCGGCACCGATGCCGATATTTACATCGCACATGGGTATAATGGTGATGTCGCCAACCTTGATAGGCTCACCGACTACTGTCTTTGTCGACAGAAATGTATCCATTCCCTGACAAAGTGATGCTACTGCAGTGTTGAAATCATTGCTCATCTCTTACATACCTCCGATTTTATATTTTAACACTAAATATAACTTGAATGCTGTGCATAATATTTGATATTCACTTATATCTTTTTCGCAAGCTTGACTGTTCTTCTAAAGTCACGACTGAGTATAAGTCCCAGAGCCGATACAACTATCGGCATAAGGATGATTCGACCGCTTATGTCGAGATTACCCTCTATAATCTTCTGTTCAAAGTCAGGTCTTAGCTCCAGCCATCTGCCATATAGCGGATATGCTGCAGATATCTTACCGAGTATCTCACCTGTGTCCGCAGGGCTCTCCATACCGAAGTGTATATAGCCCTTACTCTTCCTGGGCTTAACAGACTTAAGCAGCTTCAGCAGAAGCTTCTTTGCTCTGTCGATAGTCCTCTTCACAAAGTCTCTATCCAGGAAGTCAACCACATGATTCTTTTTCCTCTTCAGCTCCGCGAGCTTTGTACTGATGGTGTCCAGCTTATCACCCACCGCCTCAAGTCTTTCATCCGGAGTAGGCTTCGGCTTATCCTCTGATAGCTCATCAGCACTTAACTCGTTTTCTACACCGCCTGACTCCATTTGCGGTTTCGCATCAGACACCTGTGCTGCATCACTCTTCTGCTCTGCATCCGTATTTACAGGAGTGATACCTTCCTTTGGTCCGTTATCTGCCTGCGGCTTTACATCCGCATCATCCTTCTTTCCCGTGATTTCCTTACGAAGGACACGTATACCGAAGAGCCTCGCCACCACGCTCAGTCCCTCATCCTTCTTAAAGTCCGCAAGTGCACTCACACACAGGAACCTGACCTTCGCGCTTGCCGCGGTATCCGACGCATCGTGATTTCCGCGTATCCGATACCTTATCGGAGCCAGCAGCACCAGAAGTATGATAAGCAGTACCAGGCCTATTATCACAAGCAGGACTATGCCTATTATTTTAAGTATTGTCAGAAGAACTGCCATACTTACCTACCCTACATTTATAGTTTAAACACTTATAGCTCGCCTGCATCAACTGCATGCTGTATCAGCTCATTTACTATTTCACGTGCCTTAGGCTTGGATGCAGCCATGCCCAGCACCTCGATACTCATATCCTGATAGTACGACTGAAGCAGCTCTCTGAAGCTATATATCTCATACAGACCGTATATGCCGCTGAGAGGTCTGGTGATAACATAGACAGTTTTCAAGCTGTCACCCTTCCTGATATCACGCATAAGCCTCTTATAGCTTCTGACCGACTCGCCGTCGGTATATACATCCTTAGAGATCCTCACCTTCATATCCGCACACCCTTATGAACCCATGGTAATCTGATTAACTATATCTCTCAGAGCAGTCAGCTCACTTGCATCATTACAGCTGTCGAGTGCGTAGTCGAAGTACTCCTTTATCTCCTGCTTGGAGTTGAAGAACACCGGCATCAGAGAGAGGACACTTGCCATAACACTCCTCTTCTCAAGCTTCGAACAGTTCTTGAAGCGCTCATCAAATGCAGCACCGAGCAGCTCCTTAGCATCCGATATATATATGTCATCCGCCTCATCACTGACCACGCTTATATCCGTGGATATATCCATATATAAGCTGGTGGAGAAGAGCTTATCAGCAACCTTCAGCTTACGGAAGCTGTCCGCAACCTCCTCCGAGTATGTATCACCATAGGTTTCACTTAGCTCATCGAGATTCATTACGATAGATGACAGCACATCCTGTGCCTCCTCCTGCACACCCTCGAGGCTTACAAACAAATCATCGAAGCTGTCAGCAGCTGCATAGATATCTGTTGCATGGATAGTACCCTCCACTATCTTACGCGATACCTCGAAGCTGTCCGTGAGATACTCCTTATCAGCTATACCGTCAACGTTACAGAGTATCATTATATCATTTACGATGTCCGTGAGCATCATATATGTGGAAACCTCTGCCTCCATCTTATCGAAGCCATCACTGTGGAGCTCACACAGCTTGTCGAACTCCTCCTCAGTCAGATTCTTATAGTCTGCAGTGCTGAGCTTCGCATATATATCATACAGATCTCTATACTCAGTTTCGAAGTTGTCAGGCAGTCTCGACAGTGACGTCGTGAGTATGGTATCCACGAAGTCATCCACCGACTTCGTCTCCGAGCCCTTATAGATATCCAGTGCATTGGAAATGATATCGTAGAAGCGCTGCTTCGACATACGAACAGGCATCTGCTTCACAAGCTCCTGTATAGCTACATTTATGGACATATTATCCTTCTGAGAGAATACATAACTGTACATCATCTGTGACAGCTCTTCCTTATCTACATTTTCATCCGACGAACCTCTCATAGCAGGCTCAAGTCTCCTGATAACATACTCGTATGTATCAAATGCATCCGAATATGCGGTAAGAGCCTTCATCTTATCTATCAGTCTGTCTCTGAGACTGTTCATATCAGCCAGATACTCTTCACTTATGGGCTTGCCGGCAACAATCGTCTCACTGAGAGCAGTCTTCACCCTGTCTATATATCCGTCCATCTCGTCGATACTATCCACATCCATGTCCTGAGCCATCTCCATCATGGTAAAGAGGTTCAGAGCTATCCTGACCATGGCGTTGTTCTCAAATGCGGCAGCAAGCAGTCCCAGGTATTCCTTCACTGACTGTTCTCTGTTCTTATCGGCACATATATCCGTATACAGAATCTTTCCCTTCTTCTTCAAATCAACCAGTCTTGTCATATCACTATCTCCATCCTATCTTGTCTTATATCTACTGCACATGCGTATGCGTGTAGAGATGATCCATACAGTACTCATAGTTACCGTTACACTTCGAACAGAAGCGGAACTCCATATCCGGATTATCCTTCTCCGTTATACCGCATACTGAACACCTGTGTATGCTCGTGTTGTCAGGCTTTATGGTCCTGACTCTCTCTGTCGGAAAGTCAGTCACATTACTGCCCGAAGGACCGTATGTGTAGTTATATTTCCTCCGCTTGGAGCTGTCCTGACCGGAACCCTTTGATGAGCCGGTCTTACTTTGACCGCCCTTATACTTCTTCTTAAACCTTCGCTGTCTCAGGATGTCCGATGCCGTTCTGCTGTATCTGCCCTTATTCAGATAGTAGAACAGGAAGTAGTCAGCAACTATAACAAATGTCATCGCCTTCATATAGGCATCGCCCATTATGAAGTAGTACGTAAGATACGCAAGGTCTATATACGCCATCCACTTCATCTTGACCGGAATCACGAAGTATAGAAGCATCACGCGGTCTCCAAACAGTACAGTGAAACCAAGGAACGATCCCATCAGTATGAAGTATGTTACGGAGCTCACACTGCCGCTGTATCCAAGCTGTGTAAGCTGCTCCATATATGCCCTGTTGGATACGGCACTCGGTCCGAAGCCGAACTGATAGAAGCCTATAATCAGCACAAGTATATCTATCAGCAGTGCTCCCCCCAGAACATACAGATTATACATGAAGCGTCCCCAGACTGACTCCAGGGCTCTGCCGATGTAGTAGTAAAAGAAAACATTTAACGGAAGAAATATAACCGATAATCCGCTTAGCGTGTACGGAATGGTAAACATCCACGTAAAGAGTCTCCAGTACTGGTGGTTCACCACCATCTGATACGGAGAAAGTGTGAGCAGCTGATATACCTCCGGGAAAACATAGTACAGGATGTACCCTACTCCCATCATAATCAGCATTATCAGATACAGGTTGGGAACAGCAAAACGTCCCAGCTTCTTTTCCATCTTAGCTAAAAATCTCATCAATCAACCTCATTTCATCGCATAGCTTCGATTATTATATGATAAATGCTTCGAAAATACAAGATATTGACATACCACGAACTCACACCTTTATGTAACACTTCCTATCTTATTGCCTGTTGAAATTAAAAAACATATTTATTATAATACGTTAGCTAAAGACATATTTAGGAGTGTGATAAAAAATGAAACGACTCGGTATAGACATAGGTTCGACAACAGTCAAGGTTGCCGTAATCGACGAGGATAACAGTATCATATATTCAGAGTACCAGCGTCACTTCGCTAAGATTAAGGAAACACTGAGAACTCTGCTTGAAAATGCAATCAAAAGCATCGGCGACTGTGAGGTAGCCCCCGACATCACGGGCTCCGGCGGTCTCGCACTGTCGAAGGTTGTAGGTATTCCCTTCGAGCAGGAGGTTGTCTGTGTATCCACAGCACTGAAGACCTATGCACCTAAGACACAGGTTGCCATAGAGCTCGGCGGCGAGGATGCAAAGATTATATACTTCTCAAAGAACGGTATCGAGCAGCGTATGAACTCGGTTTGTGCCGGAGGTACTGGCTCATTTATAGATCAGATGGCATCGCTTCTTATGACGGATGCATCCGGTCTTAACGAGTACGCTAAGGACTACGATACTCTCTACCCCATTGCAGCCCGCTGCGGTGTTTTCGCAAAGACAGATATACAGCCTCTTATAAATGAAGGTGCGACCAAGCCGAATCTGGCCGTATCTATCTTCCAGGCTGTTGTTAATCAGACCATATCAGGACTTGCCTGTGGTAAGCCCATCAGGGGCTACGTAGCATTTCTGGGTGGTCCTCTTCACTTCCTGGACCAGCTGAGAGAGTGCTTCATCAGGACTCTGAAGCTCGACGAGGAGCACGCTATAATCCCCGAGAACTCTCACCTCTTCGCAGCATCAGGTGCGGCTCTGCACGCTGACACATCCGAAGATGGTGTCAGGATGACACTTTCATCACTCGCTGAGAAGCTGACACCGGAGCTTCGTATAGAGGTTGAGGTAAACCGTCTCGACCCGCTCTTCAAGGACGAGGCTGAGTACGATGACTTCAAGGACCGCATGGATGCGTATAAAATACGCCGCGGTGACCTTTCAACCTACTCCGGAAATGTATTCCTGGGTATAGATGCAGGCTCCACCACTACAAAGCTTGCTGTGATTGGCGAGAAGGGCGAGCTGCTCTATGACTTCTACAGCAACAACAACGGAAGTCCCGTAAATACAACCATAAAGGCTATGAAGGAAATCTACTCTCTTCTGCCTGACACGGCTCATATTGCAGGAAGCTGCTCCACCGGTTACGGCGAGGCACTGCTTAAGTCTGCCTTCAATCTGGACTACGGTGAGGTTGAGACCATAGCTCACTACACTGCTGCCGCCTTCTTCGATCCTCATGTTGATACGATACTCGATATCGGCGGTCAGGATATGAAGTGTATCAAGATTAAGGACGGCGTAGTCGATAATGTCATGCTGAACGAGTCCTGCTCATCGGGCTGCGGCTCATTTATCGAAACCTTTGCTAAGTCACTCGACTACGATGTGCGTGACTTCGCTAAGGTTGCACTCTTCGCCAAGGCACCCATAGACCTTGGTTCAAGATGTACTGTATTTATGAATTCCAAGGTCAAGCAGGCTCAGAAGGAGGGTGCCTCAGTCGAGGATATCTCCGCAGGTCTTGCTTACTCTGTTATAAAGAATGCCCTGCTGAAGGTTATCAAGCTTACCGACCCCAGGCAGCTCGGCGAGCAGATAGTTGTTCAGGGCGGTACATTTTATAATGATGCCGTACTTCGTGCCTTCGAGCTTGTATCCGGGCATGAGGCTATCCGCCCCGATATCGCCGGTATCATGGGTGCGTTCGGTGCTGCGCTTATAGCACGTGATAACTACGAGGAGGGCTTCGTATCCACGACTCTTGCATCGAAGGATGTAGACGAGCTGACCTACGAGACACAGATGGCTCGCTGCGGTCAGTGTACCAACAACTGTCTGCTGACCATCAACAAGTTCACAGGCAACCGCCGCTTCATCACAGGTAACCGCTGTGAGCGCGGTCTCGGACTCAAGAAAAATGCAAATAACATGCCTAACCTCTTCGAGTACAAGTTCAACCGCATATTTAGCTACGAGCCTCTAAGTATCGAGGATGCAAAGAGGGGTGAGATCGGTGTACCCAGAGTTCTAAATATGTATGAGAACTATCCCTTCTGGTTTACATTTCTTACAAACCTCGGCTACAGGGTTATTCTCTCGCCGAAGTCCACGAAGGCAATCTACCAGATGGGTATAGAGTCCATCCCCAGTGATACAGAGTGCTATCCTGCGAAGATAAGCCACGGTCACGTAATGTGGCTCATAAAGCATGGTCTCAGGACTATCTTCTACCCCTGCATACCCTATGAGATGAACGAGACACCGGACTCCAACAACCACTACAACTGTCCTATCGTTACCTCATACTCGGAGAATATCAAGAACAACATGGAGGAGATAGAAACAGAGGATATCACCTACATCCGTCCCTTCCTTGCACTCGATAACCGCGATGCTCTGAAGCAGCGTATGTACCGAGAGTTTACGAAGTATACAGATGTGACGATGGAGGAAATATCTGATGCCATCGATAAGGCTTACGACGAGGCTGAGCGTGTACACGAGGATGTGCGCCGTAAGGGTGAGGAGACACTTAAGTTCCTCGACGAGACAGGAGGTGTCGGGATCGTCCTGGCCGGTCGTCCCTATCACGTGGATCCCGAGATAAATCATGGTATCCCCGAGCTTATAAACTCCTACGGAGTTGCAGTTCTTTCCGAGGACAGCATAGCTCACCTCGGCAAGATAGAGAGACCCCTTATAGTTATGGATCAGTGGATGTACCACTCCAGACTCTATAAGGCAGCAAGCTATGTGAAGACCAAGAAGAATCTCGAGCTGATACAGCTCTTCTCCTTCGGCTGCGGACTCGACGCCGTTACAACCGACTGCGTGAAGGATATACTGTCCAAGTCGAACAAGATATACACTGTACTCAAGATAGATGAGATATCGAACCTCGGAGCTGCCAGAATACGTATACGTTCACTCCTGTCGGCTATGAAGATTCGTGAGAAGAAGCACTACGAACCGGTTGAATCCTCAACTGCCATACATCGTGTGGAGTTCACCGAGGAGATGAGCAAGGACTACACAGTCCTCTGCCCGCAAATGTCACCTATTCACTTCAAGATGCTGCAGGCGGCTATGAAACATTTCCACGTAAACTTCGTCATGCTTCCGGATGCCACGAAGTCGACTATCGATGAGGGTCTGAAGTTCGTTAACAACGATGCCTGCTACCCCTCTATCATAGTTGTCGGACAGCTTATGGAGGCTCTGGAGTCAGGTAAGTATGATAAGAATAAGGTTGCTCTTGCTATCACACAGACCGGCGGTGGCTGCCGAGCTTCTAACTATATAGGCTTTATAAGACGTGCTCTCGAGAAGACCGGAAACGGTCAGATACCTGTGCTCTCCATCAGTGCTCAGGGGCTTGAGAAGAACTCCGGCTTTAAGATAAATCCCAAGGGACTTAAGTGTGCTATGCATGCTGTTATGTACGGCGACCTCTTCATGAGGGTTGTATATCGCACCCGTCCCTATGAGAAGGTCCCCGGCTCTGTCAACCGACTTCATAGGAAGTGGGAACGCATCTGTATCCGCGATCTGGAGCGCGGCTCTCACAACTTCAGCAGGATATGCCGTGACATCGTAAATGCTTTCGATACTATCCCTCTTAACGAGGATGTACGTAAGCCGCGTGTAGGTATAGTCGGTGAGATACTGGTTAAGTTCCTGCCCTCTGCTAACAATCACCTCGTAGATCTGCTGGAGGCTGAGGGCGCTGAGGCTGTTATGCCCGACCTTCTGGACTTTCTCTTCTACAGCGCCTATAACTCAAACTATAAGTATGAGTATCTGGGTAAGTCGAAGAAGTCAAAGGTTGTAAGCAACGCACTTATCAAAGCTCTCGAGGCTATGCGTGCTCCTATGTCAAATGCTCTGAAGAAGAGCAAGCGCTTCGATCCGCCCACACCGATAGCTACTATCGCAAGCTACGCAAGGCCGGTTGTTTCCATCGGTAACGAGACCGGTGAGGGATGGTTCCTGACAGGTGAGATGGTCGAGCTTATCAAGGAAGGCGCACCGAATATCATCTGTGCACAGCCCTTCGCATGTCTGCCGAACCATATCATCGGTAAGGGCGTTATCAAGAAGCTGAGGGCTCAGTATCCGGATGCAAATATCACTCCGATAGACTTCGATCCCGGAGCTGCGGAGGTAAATCAGATAAATCGTATCAAGCTGATGCTTGCGGCCGCACGTGAGAACATGTAGCCCGCAAAATCAGTCTCTATCCAAAAGAGGACGCCAGGGGTGTCCTCTTCTTCATTCTTCCTAAAAGGTATACATTTTCGGAATCAAAGTCGTACAGGGACGCCCTTGCTACGAAGGTAGCCCTTTACGTCCTCTATCTCAAGCTCCTTGAAGTGAAACAGCGACGCCGCAAGTGCCGCATCAGCCTTTCCCTCAGTAAGTGCATCATAGAAGTGTTCCTTCGTGCCTGCTCCTCCCGATGCTATGACGGGTACGTTAACATTTTCGGCGATGGTTCTGGTGAGCTCTATATCATAGCCCGCCTTAGTACCGTCGCAGTCCATACTCGTGAGAAGTATCTCGCCGCAGCCGAGCTCTGCCGCACGCATGGCCCACTCTACAGCATCGATACCGCAGTCTGTACGGCCGCCATGCTTATATATCGTCCATCCGTCAGCAGGTGTCCACTCTGTATTGAGTCGATATCTCTCATTCGGATCCTCTACTCCTACTGCCTTGCCGACCGGACGACGACGTGCATCTATGGCAAGCACCACACACTGACTGCCGAACTTATCAGCAGCATCCGCTATCAGATTGGGATTATCTATAGCAGCCGAGTTAACCGATACCTTATCGGCTCCCTCCCGAAGTATTGCTCTAAAGTCATCTATAGTTCTGATGCCGCCTCCCACCGTGAACGGTATAAATACTGTCTCAGCAACACGCCTGACCATATCTGTAACTATCTCGCGTCTGTCGGAGGATGCCGTGATATCCAGGAATACCAGTTCATCGGCACCTGCTCTGTCATACGCCTTTCCGCACTCCACCGGATCTCCGGCATCTATCAGATTTACAAAATTTATACCCTTTACCACTCTGCCGTTATTTACATCGAGGCATGGTATGATTCTCTTAGTATGCATAGTCTGTCACCTGTCATATACAGCTATCAGCTGTTTTATCTTAATCTGCTACAGTGATACGAAGTTCTGCAGAATCCTGAGTCCCGTATCCGAACTCTTCTCCGGATGGAACTGTGTTGCATATATATTTCCGGACTCCACAGCACAGTCATAGGTTATGCCATAGGATGTACGAGCTGCCACGTCCTCAGGGTTTGCTGCCTCCAGATAGTACGAGTGAACAAAGTATACGTATGGCTTACTGCCGGTGCCTTCACTATTATCCGTGTATAGCCCACTCAGCAGCTTCGACGATGGATTTATATCTATATCATTCCAGCCTATCTGCGGCACCGTGAGCCCCTCTCCTCCGGGAAATCTCTTTACCACTCCCGGCAGAAGCCCAAGTCCGCGTACGCCGGGACTCTCCTCACTCTCCTCAAATATCAGCTGCAGTCCCAGACATATTCCGAGAAAGGGCTTACCCGTAGCCACATACTCCTCTATAACCTTATTGAGTCCTCCTGCCCGCAGCTTCTCCATAGCGTCTCCGAAGGCTCCGACCCCGGGCAGTACTGCTCTATCGGCTGACATAATCGTATCTCTGTCGGCCGTTATCACAGCATCCTCTCCGAGATACTTCAGAGCCTTCTCAACACTTCTTATATTTCCTGCATCATAATCTATAATAGCTATCATACTTTTCCTCTCATGCGCACAAGAGGTACACCATAAGGTGTACCTCTCTGTCACCGTAGTTTTATAATTACTATACGCTCTGAGTATATGCTATGCCGAACGAGCCTGTTTCCTCACCGTTAAATACATAGTATATGCAGTCATCCTCGGGTTTCACATAGATGTCAAGCTTCTTCAGATCAGCCGGCTTCCTGCCGCTGTCCTTCCAGATCTTCTTGGCAGTCTCGATAACATCTGCCTGCTTAAGCTGCTCTCCGTAGAACTCAATGTAAACCTCACTCTTCATAGTAGCCTTCCTCCTTATATATGATAAATTATAATAAAACTTTAGCTCTGTCATGTCAAACACGGTAATCACAGTGAAGTCACATCATCGTTATCTTTATTATCATGCGGATGATTACTATCAAATCTTTCCGTATCTGATGTGTTATCCAGCTCGAAGTAGAATACCACTCCGTTATCTGTATTATACACACCATAGTCCTGATTATGTGACTTCATAATCGCTGCAACTATCGACAGACCTATACCGGAGCCTCCATACTCCCTGGTTCTTGCGGCATCCTCCTTATAGAACTTTATAAATACTCTCTCGAGTGCCTCGTCCGACAGCTGACTACCCTCATTGAAAACATTTACCCTGAGAGAGCGCTCACGCTGCTCATACCATACGCGTATCTCACCGCCCGGCTTAACATAGTGTATGGCGTTTGTCAGATAGTTTGTCACCACCTGCTCCGTCATAAACTCATCTGCCCACACGAGTGTGCGAGGCTCGTCAAATGTAACTCTCGTTTCAGCCTTATCTATAAGTATACCGGATGCATTTATCACATCACCTATAAGACCTGTTATATCGAACTGGACTATGTCGGGCTTATCCTCACCGAACTCCAGCTCGTTCAGATTTATAAGCTTCATGACGAGAGCATTCATCTTGGTTGCCTCATCTATGATCACGTCACAGTAGAAGTTCGTGCTCTCAGGATCATCGGTTATACCGTCTTTAAGCCCCTCGGAGTAACCCTGTATCAGTGCTATGGGAGTCTTCAGCTCGTGTGAAACGTGAGACAGAAACTCAGAACGCATCTCCTCGAGTTTCTCCTTCTCCTCGATATCCTTCGCAAGCTCTATATTGGCCTCCTTCAGCTCAGATATAGATTTCTCAAGCCTTGCAGACATATTATTCATACTATTACCGAGATCACCTATCTCATCGCTGGTCCTGACATTTACCTTTGCACTGAAGTCAAGATTCGCCATCCTTCTGGCAATATGTGACATCTCTATGATAGGTCTGGATATGGAGTTCGAGAATAGCAGTACAAATGCCACCTCCAGAAGCAGCAGGACTACCGATATTCCAAGAAAGAGCTGTGTCACATAGCTGACGTTATTATGCACAAATTCAACCGGAGTCCTGAGTACTATAACATAGCCGTTGTCAAGCAGTCCTATCAGGTCGTAGTAGATTCCATTCGGATTATACTCATCGGAGTCATTTGCACTGTCTACGCTGCCCTCCGACTCGAATATAACCGAATTACGAACTATCTTATACTTTTTTGCGAGATCGTCGAATACAGAAAAATCATAATTATCAAGTATTGCAAAGAGTGACTGTGAAACATCGGAGTTCATATTTACTGTCGTATATACATTTAGCGTGCTTGTATCCACAACAAATATCGCGGCATTCGACGGATTATCTATGTAACCGTATAGGCTGCCTATCTCGTAGTTCTTGATAATCGCCATGTTTCCATCGTCATTGAAGAAATCGTTACAGTTTTCATAGGTTTCCACCATAGTGGACTTAACCTGTGTGATATAGTACTGCTCCACCAGACTGTTACTTACAAACCATGTGGAGAATACCACAAATGCTGTCGTCAAAAGCACAACTATGGCTATCTTAAATCTAATTGAATTCAGATATTTGAAATTTCCCATGGACTCTAAACTCTAATTCTCTGATATGTCAAACTTATATCCTACAACTCTGACTGTTTTGATATAATTGCCCTTCTCACCTAGCTTTGCACGGAGCTTCTTGACATGAGTATCTATGGTTCTGGCATCTCCGAAGTAGTCGTAGTTCCAAACATTGTTAAGTATCTTCTCTCTGGAAAGTGCGACACCCTGGTTGGTCATGAAGTACTCCAGAAGCTCAAACTCCTTATAAGAGAGATCTACCCTCTTTCCGTCCACCTCTACCACATGTGCGGTTGTATCGAGCTTTATGCCGCCTGCCTCATAGACGGTTTCCTCCTGAGCCACCGTAGTACGTCTGAGTATAGCTTCAACTCTTGCTACAAGAACTCTCGGGCTGAAGGGCTTGGTGATGTACTCATCTATTCCGAGATCATAGCCCTTTAGCTCATCCTTCTCCTCAGACTTTGCCGTAAGCATGATAATCGGAACATCAGAAAGCTTCCGGATTTCTGTGCATGCAGCATATCCGTCCATCTTCGGCATCATAACATCCATGATTATGAGCTTTATATCATTCATAGACGTGAACTTGTTATATGCGTCCTCACCATCTGTTGCTTCTACAACCAGATATCCGGCCTTCACCAGAAAGTCTCTGATAATCTTTCTCATCCTGGCCTCATCATCTACAACAAGAATTCTGATATCCTTCATGCGCACCCCCTATTTACTCAGCGTCCGTTCCGGAAGCAGTCTGTGAACTGTTCTTAATCGTGATATTGTTTTCAGAACAAAGTGTCTGCAGCAGCTCCTGATACTGTGTCAGATACTCCTTTGACTGATCTATATATGTATTCGTATCAGTGGTAAATGAACTGTCTCCGTTCTTTAGACCTGTTATGACACTCATTATCGCATCCCTCTGACACTGTGCGCTGCTGAGATAGAGATCCCTCAGCTCTGTAACCTGCGAAGTCTCATATGTAAACGCCGCAAGCTTCTCAAGATATGAGTCATATGAAACGATGGCTTCACTCTCAAGACTCGATACCCATGATTCCGAGTCCGAACCACCATCTTCAAAGTAAGAATTATATACGGCTACCGCCGAGTTTCTCTCGCTCTCGATCGACGGCAGGTCTTCATTTATAAACTTAACTATATCACTTCTGATAGCATCGCTTTCATCATAGGCATCCGTGACAGACGCCTCCGTTGTTACCTCTTCGGTTGTCGCATCCTCTGTGGTATCCGAACATGCAGTGATTCCCATCACAAGCGACATAGCCATGGCTGCTATAACTATTCTCTTCATCCCTATATCTCTCCTGCTTACTATATTTAGTATGTTTAACAGATTGATTATACAACAGATTGTTGCTATTGAAAACCGACTTTTAGTGTCGGCTTTGTATATATTTCTCATACATGTCAGGTCGCCTGTCGCGGGTTCTTTCTATAGCCTGAGCCCTGCGCCACTCATTTATACGTGCATGATTACCGGAAAGCAGCACCTCCGGTACACGCAGACCCTCGTAGGTCTCCGGTCTTGTATACTGCGGATACTCCAGGAGACCGTCATAGAAGCTCTCATAGACGGCACTGTCATCGCTTCCGAGCGCGCCGGGAAGAAGCCTCGTCACAGCATCCATGATTACTGCAGCAGCAAGCTCACCTCCTGTAAGTACATAGTCTCCGATAGATATATGCACAGGATTTATAAGCTCTATAGCTCTCTCATCGATACCCTCATAGTGCCCACACAAAAAAACAATGTCATCATTTTGAGAAAGTGCTCTCGCAATCGACTGATTGAGAGTTTTCCCTTGTGGTGACATATATAGTACTCTTCCCCTTCCATGCGGTATATGACGCATCACATCCTTATAGCAAAGCCACACAGGCTCTGCCTGCATGAGCATACCGCTTCCGCCTCCGTAGATGTAATCATCCACGTGATGGTTCTTTTTCTGAGCATAGTCGCGAATGTTATAAGTGTTAAGTGATATAACACCCTTTGACATAGCTCTTCCGGTTATGCTCTCGGACATTATGCCCTGCATCATATCCGGAAAAAGCGTCATAACATGAAAGTTTAATTTTCTGTGCTTATCCTGCATCTACATACCCTTTATAAGACTGACCTCTATATATCCGCCGTCCACATCGACCTTCTTCAAAAATGCCGGCACCGCGGGTATCAGCTTCTCTCCGTCCCCGGTATCTACAACTATTACCGTCTGAGAGGCAGCTGTATCGAAGTAGTCTCTGACTGTGCCTATGGTTTTACCGTCTGATATACAGCTTAGACCTATTATATCGGGATAGTAAAATCCGCCGTCTGATAGTGTGGCGGCGTGTTCACGGTCAACATATAGCTCTCTGTTCCTGAGAGCCTCAACCGAGTCTCTGTCATCATATCCCTCAAGCTTAAGTACAACAAGACTCTTAAGGAACTTGCAGCCCTCAGCCTTTACAGGCTGCATAGAACCATCCGGGCAGAGCATATAGCAGTCCGATAGGTCTCTGAATCTTTCTCTGTCATCTGTAGTCGGATATACACGCACCTCTCCGCGTACGCCTTGAGGTGCAGTTATAACTCCGATTCTGAAATAATCTTCCATTTGTTACCCTGATTAAATCTGCCTATAGTTTCTTTGATACTTCATCGCTCTGTCAGACTACTTAATATCAACGACAACCTTCTTGTCACTCTTAACGGATGCAGCCTTAACCACGGTTCTTATAGCCTTAGCTATACGACCGCCCTTACCTATGACCTTGCCCATATCCTCGGGTGCTACACACAGCTCGATGCTTATGGTCTCTTCATCTGTGGTTTCTGTGACAACTACCTTATCAGGCTGATCTACGAGAGATTTCGCGATGAATTCAACTAAATCCTTCATTCACGAACCTCCTTACTTCTCAACTCCTGCTGTCTTAAGAAGTCTTGCAACAGTATCTGTAGGCTGTGCTCCGTTCTGAATCCACTTCTTAGCTGCCTCTGTATCGATATTAACAGCTGAAGGCTTCTGATTGGGATCATATGTACCGATCTCATCGATAACCGCACCGCTTCTTGCATTTCTTGAGTCTGCAACTACAACTCTGTATACGGGATGCTTCTTGTAACCAAGTCTCTTTAATCTGATCTTTACTGCCATTTCTTTAATTCCTCCATATATTATAAATTATTATCTTAACAGGTTATCCTGTCAGTAGCTTAGTTAAAACGGGAACTTAAATCCCTTTTTCTTCTTCCCCATCATGCCGGAGAACTTCTTCATCATCTTCCTGGACTCCTCGAACTGCTTCATGAAGCGGTTTACCTCGCTTATGTCAAGTCCGCATCCACGTGCTATACGCTGCTTACGGCTTACATTTATGATGCTCGGATTTGCCCTCTCCTCGGGAGTCATGCTCTGGATTATCGCCTTCGGCCGCACCATAGCACTTTCATCAATCTCGATATTCTTGCCGCTCATACCTGGTATCATATTCATGATATCGCTGAGGCTTCCAAGCTTCTCCATCTGTTCCATCTGCTCGAGGAAGTCATTGAAGTCAAATGTTGCCTTCTTTATCTTCTGTCCGAGCTCCGCAGCCTTCTCATCATCTATAGCACTCTGTGCCTTCTCGATAAGTGTCTCAACATCACCCATACCGAGGATACGGCTCGCCATCCTGTCGGGATAGAAAAGCTCCAAATCAGTTAACTTCTCCCCCATACCTGCATACATGATAGGCTTACCGGTCACGGCTCTGATAGACAGCGCCGCACCGCCTCTGGTATCACCGTCGAGCTTCGTCAGTATAACTCCGTCGATTCCGATCTCATCGTTAAATGTTGTCGCAACATTTACGGCGTCCTGACCGGTCATGGAATCAACTGTCAGAAGTGTATATGTAACATCGACCTCAGCCTTAATATCCTTAAGCTCGTTCATGAGCTCCTCGTCTATATGAAGACGACCGGCTGTATCGATAAATACCATGTTGCAGTTCTTGGAGTCAGCCACCCTGAGAGCCTCTCTCACTATCTCAACCGGCTTATGATCGGTTCCCATCTCGAATACGGGAACTCCGACCTTCTCTCCGTTAATCTTCAGCTGATCTATAGCCGCAGGTCTGTATATATCACAGGCCACAAGCATCGGTCTTTTGCCCTTGTTCTTAAACTGTCCGGCAAGCTTAGCCGCAGTGGTTGTTTTACCTGCTCCCTGAAGACCGCACATCATGATGATGGTTTTCTCGTTCGATGGCAGAGTCTTAAGCTCAACAACCTCTCCGCCCATCAGAGCTACAAGCTCATCCTTAACTATCTTGATAACCATCTGTCCGGGATTCAGTCCCTTCATGACCTCCTCACCGACAGCCTTCTCCGTAACGGAGTTTATAAACTGCTTAACAACCTTGAAGTTTACATCAGCCTCGAGAAGAGCACGCTTTACAAGCTTCATAGCATCCTTAACGTCCTGCTCCTCAAGACGTCCCTTGCTGCGAAGCTGTTTAAATATGCCTTGCATCTTATCGCTTAAGCTATCAAATGCCATCTGTTACTCTCCCGCTATCTTATCCTCAGCATCAAATACTATATCGGATGCTTTGTCTCTTAAGTCCTTATATATACCTATATGCTCCTTGTCGGATGCAGCTATCAGTCTGTCTATGGTATCGAGCAATACGTCTCGTTTTGCCGTAAAGTTCTTATAGCACTCTATAAGATGCAGCTTCGACTCATACTGCTCCAGTGTGCGGTCACACTTCTTAATAAGCTCGTGCACTGCCTGTCTGGATATTCCCTCACTCTCAGCTATCTCCGTATATGTCATGTCATAGAGACTTGCCATCGAGTATATCTTCCGCTGATGTTCTGTAAGCAGTTCACCGTAATAATCATAAAGATATGTTCTTCTTATTACATCTGCCATATCATCGACTCCTTTTCACGTCCGTTCTGCCGGATGGGAGTACTCGCCCGCAACCTTTGATATACTATCAGTGAGTCGTAAGCTTGTCAAGTATTTTTTCTTGACGAACGTTTACGGCGTCTTCTCGGCTTCCTCGCCGCTCTCACCACATACTTAGATGAGTTTATGGCATCGTACACTGTATAGTCACGCTCGAAGAGCTCATCAGTTATATCGTGCTTTAGTCCCTCTGCCCCAACCTTCTCTATCAGCTTGTCATATATATATGCCCGCCGCTTATTCCCGTACTTCGGCACAGCCTCCTTCTCCTGGATATGCGCAAGCTCAGGTCTCCACAGCAGGTCCAGCTGCTTCATCAGACTCACTCCCGGATTCGGCATCGGATCACGCTCTATAAATACATCATACTCCGACACAACCATGATACCCCAATACTCCGGAACATGCTCAGCCACATGTGCCCTGTGACTCTCACCCACCACGATATAGCACTCATCACAGAACTTCTCATAGTCCTTAATCTGAGTCTTAAGCCTCGTATATGAGTCACTGTCAGACTTTATCTCGAAGCCGAGTATCCTGCCGTCAACTATCCCCAGCGCATCAGCCCTTGAGTCAGATATATTCTTTTCCTCTATCATACGTATCTTCCCGTAGTAGTCCTCCAGAAAGTCAAAGAGAGGCTCACGGATATCTTTGTCAAGCATATATTTCACCTACTCGATTCGTGCCTGCGGTACGGAGTACCGCCGCTTCTATCGCGCATAAAAGTTAAGAGGAGCCGCAGGGCTCCTCTTAGCAGTCATCCACTATACTACCGAACTACTCAGCCAGGTAAGGCTTTATCGTTTCCATGATCTTATCGATATCGTTCTCAGCATATATATTAAGCTGTATAGGTTTTGATATGTCAAGACTGAAGATACCCATTATGGACTTGGCATCTATAACATATCTTCCTGATATAAGATCGAAGTCTGCCTTGTAACCGCTGATGTCATTTACAAATGACTTTACCTTATCTATTGAATTGAGTGAAACATTAACTGTAACCATTGTCGTCCTCCGAATTTGTATTTTTTGAAAACACCTATATGTACATAATAATTTTTTAACTTCTAAAAGTCAATGCTAAATCAGTCACTGTCTGTCGGCGTAGCCACATTATACTCAGATGCCGGTATGCGTGTCCTCGCCTCGACATCATACAGCTCTCCAAACAGCCTGTCCGTCAAATCCCACATAAACTGTGTGGTAAATCTCGAATCAAACTGTCTGACACGTGTAACAGCTGCCAGATCATCGTTATAGTCAACCAGCTTATAGGTTGTAACTGTTCCGTATCCGTTAAATAAAGTATGTGTAACCAAGGGGTCCAGACCATACGAGCTTATATATATGTCTCCGTCCATGCCTCTTGTTATCGTAACATCCGCCATGATTCCGAGCATTGACTCTGCCTCATGCTGGCTCGATACAAAGTTGCCTACTGAGTAGTAGCACAGCACCCTGTTTCCATCTGCTGCCTCTATCCATCTCACCGGCTCACATACATGAGGATGTCCGCCTATTATGAGGTCTGCACCGTTATCTGCGAAGAACTGCGCCCACTCCTCCTGTGCCTCTGTCGGCTCCAGCATATACTCTGTACCCCAGTGAGGAAATACCACGACAAAGTCTGACATTTCACTTGCCCGCGCCAGGTCATCTGCTATGTCATCCTTTGTGGTTGAGTCCATAAGCTCAACCATATACGACTTATCACTCGGAAGTGTATATCCATTCATGTCATAGGTGTAGTTAAGCAGCGCTATCTTGAAGCCATCCTTTTCATATACATAGATATCGTCAGCCTCCTCCTCGGTTGCGTGTACTCCAAGCAGCACCTCATCCGGGAAGTTTGTATTCCAATAGTCCAAACAATACTCAAGTCCTTCCACTCCTTGATCCAGTACATGGTTTGTGGCGTGAAGCACAACATTAAAGCCGTTACTTACTATAGCATCCGCAACCTCAGTCCTGGTATTAAAGTTCGGATAGTTCTGGATACCTCTGTCATTACCTCCAAATATAACCTCCTGATTTATAACTGCTATATCCGCAGCCTCGGCATCCTCCTTAACGTGTGTGAAGAGATGGTCGAAGTTATATGTGCCGTCCGACCTAAGACCGGAGTACGATACATTGCTGTGAAGCAGGTTATCTCCTATCATTATGAGTCTGACATCTATAGGGCTTGTCAGAGCACTTGCATCTATGGCATCTCCCGCCGATGCATCAGCATACATATCACCAACCGTATCGCTTATCCCCGTAAATGAAGCGTCAGCCGGAGTTGCTGTCGCAGCTTCTGTGAGCTCCTCAGTATCCTCTTCAATCACTGTATCAGAGGTCTGCTCAGTATTCTTTGTCACATCTATGCTTTCGGTAGTGGCTCCTGAATCGGCAGCGGATTCCTCTATCTTCTCCTTACCGCTCAGTCCTCCCAGCATACATATCACAAACAGAGACATGACAGTAACTATCACTGCCAGTCTTATAGCTGCTGACTTATCCTCTTGTTTCTTCTCATCCTGATTTCCCATGTTTCACCTCTATGACACATATCATATCCGCAAAAGATTTTAGCAAACGACCGCTTGTAATACAATACATAAAAGCGTAAACTCGTAAACAAATTCTGCGCAAATTCCACAACCGACACACCGCAGAGTTTAAATATACAGTGAGGTAGCTATACTTTGAATACTTTAAATGGAATTTTGAATGAAAAATACATAACCATATATACTCTGGGCTGTAAGGTAAATCAGTACGAGTCCGATGCTATGCTCGAGGCACTGCTCTCTGCCGGATGTATAGACAGTGACGCAGAGCATACCGCTGATATATGCATTATAAATACCTGCTCCGTGACAAATATGGCAGACCGTAAGTCTCGCCAGATTATCCACAGACTTCGTAAGCAGAATCCCGGTGCTCTGATAGTCGGTACCGGCTGCTATGTACAGGCTGCAGCGGACGAGCTGCTGATCGGTGGCGAGGTGGATCTTGTTATAGGAAATAACAGGAAGAAGGATGTTGTGAGGATACTGTCAGAGCACCTCGGAGGAGGTGACATTTCTGATAATATAATCGATATCGGGGCGGATCATGACTTCGAGAATCTGAGCATAACCTCCACAAGTGAGCATACGAGGGCGTACGTAAAGATACAGGACGGCTGCAACAACTTCTGCACCTACTGTATCATCCCGTATGTCCGCGGACGTATCAGAAGCCGTGCCCTGCCTGACATCGTGGATGAGGTCACTCACCTTGCCGCAAGCGGTATCAGGGAAATCGTCCTGACCGGTATAAATGTTTCCTCGTATGATGATGCGTCTTCCGGCAATGCCGACAGTACAGCTCATAGCACAGGACACTCTCTGATAGACGTTATAACTGCCGTTGCCGCCGTGCCCGGAATACTGCGTGTACGTCTCAGCTCTCTTGAGCCGAGAGTTATAACCGAGGACTTTCTGAGAGTTGCGGCTGCAACCCCCGAGTTCTGCCCTCACTTTCATCTGTCACTGCAAAGTGCATGCAACAGAACTCTCAAGGCAATGAACCGTAAATATACTATCGAGGAATATGCCGATAAGTGCAGTCTCATCAGACAGTACTTCGACAGACCGGCACTCACCACCGATGTAATAGTTGGCTTTCCAGGTGAGACCGATGAGGACTTCGAGGAAACCTATCGTAACCTCGAAGCACTAAAGCTGTATGAAATGCATGTCTTCAAATACTCCAGAAGAAGGGGTACCGTAGCAGACAGGATGCCGGATCAGATAGACGAGACAGTAAAGCACAGCCGCAGTGAACGTCTCATAGTGCTTGCCGACAGACTGAAGGCTGAATATGAGGAGTCCTTCCGCGGCGAAGCTCTGGAGGTTCTGACCGAGGAAATAATACATAAGGACATAGAAACACCTGATGGCATAAAGAATAAGTCCTTCTACCGAGGTCACACAAAGAACTACATGCTGATTGACATTCCCTGCAGTGCAGTTAAGGAAGACAGTGTAGGTGTGAACCGCATAGTTGAGTGGACTGTTTAGTACTCAGGACGGCTTAGTACTCGCATAGAGCGGACGTTTTAGTACTCACCCAGGAACTCCATATCCAGGTAGTACCAGCTGCCATATCTCTCAAAGCCTGTAAACTTATACTTATGCGTTCCGCTCAGTACCTCGCCGTTTACATTAGCTGTATAGTTTACAACTATAACTACGTAGCCTATCTCTTCGGTGCTCAGGCTGTACAGGTAGTCCTCCTGCAGGATAGCCTTCGCATCATCACCATACACATAGTCATACTCAAGCTCGCTGGTACCTGTATAAAGAGTATAGTCATATTCGCTAAGCTCCTCTATATCCTGGCTCATATCCTGTATCACCGCGTCTATATTATCGGTACCTGAGTATATATAGCTTCTGAAGCTCTCCGCATCACCGCTGTTTATCGCATCGAAGTATGCCTCAGCGATATCTCCCATCCTTACTGCCGGACTTACACCCGAGCTTCTTCGTAAAAATATGACAGGCACTGCAATTATCGCAGCAATTATGACAGCTACTGCTGCACATATGCCTATGATCAAGCCCTTCCTGCTCTTTTTCACAGGTGCCGTTTGCTGAGAGTCCTGCTGATTACTCTGTTGCTGATACGGCTGCGTATAGATGTTCTCAGGCGTGTACTGCATGACAGGCTGGTATGACTGCTGTCCGTACTGCTGCATATCGGAGCTCTGCTGTGCCCCGTACTGTCCGGCATATGACTGCTGAACAGGCTGCTGCATATTGGGCTGCAAATTCTGCTGTGCACCAATGGGTGGCTGTACAGGCTGCGGTGTTCCATACTCCTGCTGTCCATCGTACTGCTGCGGTGTTCCGTACGCCTGCTGTGCATCGTACTGCTGCGACGCCGCGTACGCCTGCTGCATATTCTGCTCCGTAGTGCCCTGCTGTTCGTTTATATATTCTTCGTTCAAGGTCATGACCTCCGTCCGTTATTTTTCTACACAGATGTTACCACAATTCACGAATATAAACCATTGTAACAGGACTGCAAAAAAATTTTTTAATTTTTTAAAAAAAGTGCTTGCATTTTGTTTTGAGATTTGATAGTATAACACCGTTGCAAATGAAACGGTCCGTTGGTCAAGAGGCTAAGACGCCGCCCTCTCACGGCGGAAACAGGGGTTCGATTCCCCTACGGACTGCAAAAGAAAAACTGTCGATTATGTATCGACAGTTTTTTTGTTATATAGGTTACTATTAAAATACCGCATGCGGTACTCCTATCAGCTGCCGGATGCCTTCGTTTGTGCATCCGTCGGCACACTCATCTCCATATACTGCTCGCTCTGTGCAGGCCATACCTCATAGCACTTGCCGCCATAGCCGTTACTTCCATAGTACATACCGTCATCGTCCGGTCCGAGTATGGCGAACGAATGCGCTATACCGGTCGTGAAGAACACATATATGTTTCCATCCTTATCTATAGCCACAACATACTGATCAAGATACTGAAATGCGCTGAAGCGCATAGGGACTATAGTCTGAGTCAGATAGGAATCCAACTTATCCAGCAGATTATCCTTATCTATGCCTACCTTAGATAAGTCCGCATCTATATCAGGTATCTGAACCGTGGCTTGATACTTCGTGTTGTTCGAAGGACTGTCGAAGTAGCATACAATTCTAATCCTGTTCTCCTTCTCTGCCCAGTATCTCTGCCGATCCACATACGCTCTAACGTCCTCATCATCTATCGAAGCCGCCTGAAATGCAGTTCCTACGGTCTCCGCAGCCACGATATCATCTGCCTTCTTAGCCTTATTAATATATCTTATAAGCGACGGAGCTATAGCCGCCGCCAGTACAGCCATTATACCGACTGCTATAATCAACTCGACCAGTGAAAATCCCCTGTTTTTTTTCATAAGCAACACCTCCGTAAATCTGATTAGACCTTACACTCTCTCTTATTATATCAAACTTTATATACATATGTCTTTACTAACTTTACAAAATCAGTTTATAAAATTAACATAGCTATTATTTCAGGTACACGATTTCAGCCTCATTTACAGCCTTCTCATAGAGTGGTTCTATGATACCTGCAAGCTTCTCCTCCGACCTCATAATCTTCTCGAGCTTCGGTCTCGTCACAGGATGCTTATCCACAAATATCGTGCAGCAGTCCTCATACGGCTCTATAGACGTTTCAAATGTTCCTATCCTCTGCGAGTACTCGACTATCTCCTGCTTATCCATACCGATAACAGGGCGATACACAGGGAAGTCAACCGCGGAGTCTATAACACCGAGACTCTGCATGGTCTGAGATGACACCTGTCCTATAGACTCACCCGTAACTATACCGAGTGCACCCTCACGCCTTGCTATATCAGCCGCCATCCTGAACATGATTCTCTTCATGATAATCGTCAGCTCATCATGAGGACAGTTATCATATATAGCGAGTTGCACCTCCGTGAAGTTAACGACAAAGAGCTTTATCGGCCCCGAATACTGAGAAACTATCGTACCGAGCTTCTGTACCTTCTCAAGTGCTCTCTGGCTTGTATAGGGCGGTGAATTAAAGTATACCGCATCCATCTCAACTCCGCGCTTAGCTATCATATATGCAGCAACAGGGCTGTCTATACCGCCAGACAGCAGTGTCACAGCCTTACCATTCGTACCGACAGGGAGTCCTCCCGGTCCGGGCAGAGTCCCGGAGTACACATATGCCTTATCACGTATCTCTATCTCCAGCATAACATCAGGCTTATGCACATCCACATGAAGTCCCTCCGCCTCGTACTCCACGAGCAGGTCATGACCTATCTCCATATCTATTTCCATGGAGTTCATCGGGAAGCTCTTGTTGTTCCTTCTCGTATGCACCTTAAATGAGAAGTCCCACTCACCTGCACTTCCTTTCCTGAAGTCATGCTCATCCTCGAAGAAAGTCTCATCACTATAGTTATCTCTAAAGTGTTTAAGCGCAGCCTCTCTTATACTCTCATAGGTCATCTCCTTGGCTACTACCACGGGAGATATGCCGACTATGCCAAATATCTTCGTCAGCTTCTCTACAGCACCGTCATAGTCATAGTCAGACAGTGCCTCTATATAGATACGACCGTAGTCACGATATACATTAAACTCACCCATGGGACGAAGTCTGTCTCTTATTCTCTTACAGAGCTTCTCCTCGAATACATATCTGTTCTTACCCTTGGTACCTATCTCGGCATACTTAACTATAAACATTTTTACGTTATCGTTCATATATCTTTTTCTCCTATTATCTCACCATACCTGTAACGAAATCTGCTTTTCTATTATTATCTCATCATATCGTCGCCTGTAACTAAATCTGCATATGTGCCTTGATACACGACTCCGTATCAGCTACCCGCGCACATAGTGCCTCAGCATCGGCAGCATTTCAGTAACAGTACTTATCACATAGTCAACCTCTTCCTCTGTATTATCCTCACAGAGACTGAACCTGAGAGTCGACTCCAGCCTGTCCGCATCCATTCCGACTGACCTGAGCACCGCACTCTCTCTCTTCTTATTTGACGAGCATGCCGAGCCACTGGATACATAGATACCCTTATCCTCAAGTGCATGCAGCATAACCTCGGCTCTCACTCCGACGAAGCTTATGCTTGCTATATGCGGTGCCGTACCGGACTTATCCTCGGTCCCACTGCCGGCACCATAGGTGTTACAGTACACCTCCGGTACCGCCGTAAGTCCGTCAACCAGCTTATCTCTCAAGCCGCTTATATAACTCACTCTCTCATCCATATCCGCAAATGTCTTCTCTACAGCCACACCGAGCCCCGCTATGGCCGGAACATTTTCGGTGCCGGAGCGCATGTTACGCTGCTGTCCGCCGCCGTAGATAATAGGTCTGACAAGCGTACCCTTTCGAATATACAGAAATCCTGAGCCCTTGGGTCCATGCAGCTTATGCCCGGATACAGACAGGAGGTCTATCCCCATCCTTGCCGGGTATACAGGTACCTTGCCGAAGGACTGTATGGCGTCCACATGGAAGTACACATCCTTATTCTTAGCCTTAACTGCTCTTGCTATCTCTGCTACCGGCTGCACCGTGCCTATCTCGTTATTTACCTGCATACACGACACAAGTATCGTATCAGCTCTCACAGCCGCTGCGAAGTCCTCAGGTCTGAGATACCCTCTCTCATCCGCATCAATGTATGTCACTTCACAGCCCTCACCCTCGAGAAACTTCATCACACTGAGAACTGATGCATGCTCTATAGCCGAGCATACTATATGACTGCCCTTACGTCTCTTTGCGAGGAAGCTACCGACTATGGCCATGTTATTGGACTCAGTACCTCCCGACGTAAATGTTATCTCATCGCCGCTGCATCTCAGTGCCTTCGCTATCTTCTCAGCCGCTGCTCTCACATAGTGCTCAGCATCGAGTCCCTTGTTATGAAGTGACGAAGGATTACCGAAATCCTCCGTCATAGTCTTAATCATTATATCAACTGCCTCGGGATATACCCTTGTAGTAGCCGAGTTATCCATATATACCTGCATTACATTTCCTCTTATACTTATATTTAAGTGTCATACTGCACTCTATGCGGAATCATCTGTCACTTCTCGCATACACCTAAGGTACTTATATTCACTATACGTTCTTCAGATAGCGTATCATCCCGGGTCCGAGCGTATCCGTAGGTCTTGCCGTGAAGCCATGCTTCAGATAGAAGCCCTCACGTCCCTTGGCACACATAAGACACAGCATTATCTCCTCGTCACCCGTCTTCAGTGACTCCACGAAGCTTATGATATGCTTCATAAGTGCCGATCCGACTCTTCTGCCCTGATACTCAGGCAGCACTATAAGATCCTGTATATAGCATACTACGGCACCGTCACCCACGACTCTCGCCATACCTATAAGCTTGCCGTCATCATATGCCGACAGCGAATATATACAGTTTTCCAGGGCAAGCTCTGCCTGTCTCTCAGTCAGACGCTTCCATCCGACCTGACGCCTCAGTTCCAGATACTCTGCAACAGACAGCCTGTCCTCACTTAGCTTAATCATCCCTTATCCCTCATATATCCATGTGACGCAGTATCTGTATCACATATTTATTACACATACACTCTTATATTTATAAGGATTACCATATCAGCGTTTTACTGCATGATAGCTCCACAGCTTTACCGTATGGCAGCCTCAGAGCTTTACCTCATGATAGCATCTACCGACTTGATGCATGCATCCCTTAGTCCTGCCTCCTCAAGTGCAGCAACTCCACGTATCGTCGTACCACCCGGAGAACAAACCTCATCCTTTATAACACCCGGATGCTTACCCGTCTGCTCAGTCAGCATAGTGGAACCGATTACAGTTTCCTCAACCAGTCTGTATGCCTTATCTCTCGGTATGCCATACTTCACTGCCGCATCAGCATAGGCCTCTATAAACATTTGAACAAATGCCGGACCACAGCCTGATATAGCCATGCCTGCCTTCATCAGTCTGCTTGCAAGTACCTCCACTAGTCCGATTGCTCCGAACATTTCCTTGATGTCAGCCAGCGTATCCATGCTTACATCAGTGCAGTCCTCGAAGAGATACACTCCTCTCGATATACTTGCGCATACATTCGGCATGATGTACTGATACTTAACTGTCATACTCCCGAGTCCTGCAGCCTTCATCGCATCCGTAAATGCTTCGTAGTCCAGTCCGGCGATTATGGATATAAATGTCTTGTCTCTAAGCAGGTCGCCGAGACGCTTAAACTCCTTCACCGCATCAGGCAGATTCGCAGGCTTAAAGCACAGCAGTATTACATCTGCAGCCTTAAAAACCTCAGCATAATCAGCACAGATATTTGCGTTCATACCTGAGAGACTCCTTGCGAGCTTCTCCTTATTCGGAGCTGTCACATATAACCCATCCGACTCTATCACGCCGGCGTTTACGAAGCCCTCGGCTATAGCTCTGCCCATGTTACCGTATCCGAGAAACCCAAGTCTTGCTATACTCATAATCATCCTCCTTACATCCACCCTTTGCAAGTATTACAGCTTACCTGCATATGTTCCATGTATACATATTCGTATACATATTCTTCATACATATGTTACTATCACATACCCGCTTGCCATCACTACATCTGCCGCTGCTGTAACGACATCGTGATTATATCATCGTCCCTCTAACTCATACATAAGTATCGAGAGCGTCGTGAGACCCGCAGTTTCTGTCCTGAGAATCCTCCTACCGAGAGTTATGATCCTACCGCCTGCGGCACTGAGCCTATCTATCTCACCGTCACTGAAGCCACCCTCAGGTCCTATAAATACCGAGATTGATTCGCGTCCCACCATATCAGCCATAACCTCTCTGGTATAGTCTATACCCCGTGCCGACTCATACGGCACAAGTATAGCAGTTCCCTCCGACGCCATGGCAACAGCCTTATCCATATCCACGAAGCTCTCCACCTCGGGCACGATACCGCGACCTGACTGCTTGGCAGCCGACTCAGCTATCATCCTGTAGCGTCTCACTCTCTTCTCTATCTTCGCCGCATCCCTGACTGCATCAAGCTTCACTACGGTTCTTTCCATCATTACAGGAACCACTTTGTACACGCCAAGCTCCACTGCCTTCTGTATGATAAGCTCGAGCTTATCACCCTTCGGCACTCCCTGATAGAGAGTTATACGTGCCGGCAGCTCACTATAGACATCATTTACGTCCTCTATAGCAGCCGTGACGCTGTCCTCATCCATGCTCTCGATACAGCAGGTATACTCTCGTCCGGCACCGTCACCGACAAGTATCCTGTCCCCGGGGCGGAGCCTCAGGACATTTCGTATGTGTCCCACATCCGTGCCGTCTATCGTGACAGTACTCCCGCTTATATTTTCACTGTAGAATCTATGCATTATGCGGCCTTCCTACTATACAAACCCACTCGCCCATAGTGTCCTCGCGTACTATATCAAATCCAGCCGCACTATATGCCTTACGAACCTTATCAGCATTCTCAGCTCTTATGCCCGAGCTTATAAATGTTCCGTCCGGCTTCATATAGTCGCCTATCACCTGCACCAGCTGCTCTATAACCACATCAAGTATATTCGCAACCACGATATCGTAGTCTCTGTCAATATCCGTTACTTCCTCATCACCCAGCAGATTTGCCGTTCCAAAGGATATCCTCGACACATCCACATCACTTGCGGCGGCATTTGCACGGGCAGAGTCCTCACACACAGCATCTATATCTATGCCGCGCACTGTGTCAGCTCCCAGCATACCTGCAACTATCGACAGTATACCGCTTCCGCAGCCTACATCCAGCACCTTGGGGCTGTCCTGTATATAGTCCCTGAGGGCGGCAGCACACAGCTTTGTCGTCTCATGCTCACCTGTACCGAAGGCACCTGATGACACAATCCGTATAACCTTCACATCCGGTTCACTGATGCCACACTCTGACAGATATGTCTTCAGCTCATCATCGCCGAGGCTTCCTGTCGGGTCAACAGCTATAGTGTCACTCAGCATAAACGGAGGATTCATGGCAAGCCACTGACTCCTCCAGTCATCGTCACTCGTTACACCACCGAGCCGTGCAAACGCATCACCTACATCCATAAACTCACTAAGACGAGCAAGCTCATCATCTATACTTTTTAGTATGTTGTCCTTATCGGCAGTTTCATCATCTACATAGAAGCTCACAACAGCCTTTCCGTCATCCACTCCCTGTGCAGCGGGTATATCCACATACATCTGTGACAGCTCTGCCGCCGTAAGCGGCACACCATCCGTTACCTCTGCACCGTATATTCCGAGCTCCTCTGCCAGATAGTCAACTATCAGGTCAGAAGCCACAACCGACGTATGCACCATTATCTGTCTGTATTTCATATCTAATCCTCTCAGACTATATCTAACAAAAAACCCTAATGTATATTATCACATCAGGGTTTTTTGATAAAGTAATTTACAATATATGCAGTTTACTTCTTAAACTTCTTCTTCTTATGTCCGCCGAACGAGAAGTCACCGGATGAATCTGTCGTGGATCTGGCATTTACACCGCTGTCAGTCGTACTCTCGTACTGATTAAGTATAGACTTCTGCTCATCTGTCAGACTCTCAGGCACCTGTACGACAAGTGTTACATAGTGATCACCTCTCTGAGTGTTGTTCTTCAGAAGAGGAACACCCTTGCCCTTTAGCTTAACCTTAGTGTTGGTCTGAGTTCCGGGCTGTATATCATATGTGTAAGGTCCGTCGATGGTATTCAGTGTAACCTTACCACCGAGAGCAGCCTGCGTAAATGTTATCGGCTCAGTCGAGTAGATATCTGCTCCCTGTCTCTGGAACTGAGGATGGTTATCCACCAGCACCGTTACAAGCAGGTCACCACGCTCACCGCCGTTGATACCGGGCTCACCCATCTGACGAAGTCTTATGGCCTTACCGTTATCTATACCTGCAGGAACCTTGATAGGTATAATCTTCTTACTCTTAACATATCCCGAACCTGCACAGTTCGAACACTTATACTTGATGATCTTACCACTGCCCTGGCAATCGGGACATGTGGAGATAGTCCTGGTCATACCGAAGAGTGACTGCTGTGTATATACAACCTGTCCCTTACCTGCACACTTCTGACATACTTCAGGCGGATGACCGGGCTGTGCACCGGTTCCCTTACATACAGGGCACTCGTCCTTAAGCGGCTGCTCTATCTCGGTCTTAGTGCCGAATACAGCCTCCTCAAATGATACTCTGACCGTGGTTCTTATATCCTCGCCTCGTATAGGACCGTTTGAGGTTGTACGTCTGGTCTCACCTCCGAACAAATCACCGAATATATCCGCAAACATACTGCTCATATCAGTGAAGTCGAAACCAAATCCACCGTCACCGCCCTGATTCGGGTCAAATGCAGCATGACCGAAACGATCATACTTAGACCGCTTCTCAGGATCTGACAGGATAGCATATGCCTCGGAAGCCTCCTTGAACTTCTCCTCAGCGACAGTGTCGCCGGGATTAGCATCAGGATGGTACTTCTTGGCAAGAACACGGTAGGCCTTCTTAAGTTCGTTATCAGTGGCGTTCTTGCTTACTCCAAGAACCTCATAATAATCTCTCTTTTCCTCTGCCATACTTTACTCACCTTCTGCAATATATTCTTAGTCCTCATCAACTATATCAGGATCATCTCCGAAGTTAGGTGTACCTGCTCCGGTACCTGCATTTGCTCCGGGACCTGACTGCTCATAGAGCTTCTCGAAGAGCTGCTGAGCTGATGTCATAAGTGTCTCACGACCGGCCTTAAGCTTCTCTATATCGTAGTCTGTGAGGTTCTCTATATCTGTACCCTCGATGATAGTCTTGAGAGCCTTGAGATCATCCTCAACCTTCTTCTTATCTGCCTCAGGAAGCTTGTCTCCTACCTCACCGAGAGCCTTCTCTGTCTGGAATACGATAGCGTCTGCATCGTTACGAACCTCAACGCCTTCCTTACGCTTCTTATCCTGCTCCTCGTACTCTCTTGCTTCCTGCATAGCCTTCTCGATATCATCATCTGAAAGTGATGTACCGGATGTAATCGTGATATGCTGCTCACGTCCTGTACCGAGATCCTTAGCTGATACGTTAACGATACCGTTGGCATCGATATCGAATGATACCTCTATCTGAGGGATACCTCTTCTTGCCGGAGCGATACCATCGAGTCTGAAACGTCCGAGTGACTTGTTATCCTTAGCAAACTCACGCTCACCCTGTACTACATTGATATCAACTGCGTCCTGATTATCCTGTGCTGTTGAGAATATCTGGCTTGCATGTGTAGGGATGGTTGTATTTCTCTCTACGAGGTGTGTTGCAATACCACCCATAGTCTCGATAGAAAGTGTAAGAGGTGTAACATCCAGAAGGAGGATATCACCTGCACCTGCATCACCTGCAAGCTTACCACCCTGAATACAAGCACCGATAGCTACACACTCATCGGGGTTGATACCCTGGAAGGGATCCTTACCTGTTATCTTCTTAACTGCCTCCTTAACTGCTATGATTCTTGTTGAACCACCGACAAGGAGAACCTTATCTATCTGATCAGCTGTCAGATCTGCATCTGAAAGTGCCTGATTTACAGGACCACGTGTTGCCTCTACGAGGTCAGCTGTAAGCTCATCGAACTTAGCTCTTGTGAGATCCATATCGAAGTGCTTAGGACCATCCTGAGTAGCTGTGATGAAGGGAAGGTTGATATTTGTAACCGTCTGGCTTGACAGCTCCTTCTTAGCCTTCTCTGCAGCTTCCTTAAGTCTCTGCATAGCCATCTTGTCTCCGGAGAGGTCTACGCCCTCCTTCTTCTTGAACTCATCGAGCATATACTGTGTTATGGCGTTATCGAAGTCATCACCACCGAGCTTGTTGTTACCTGCTGTTGCAAGAACCTCGATAACTCCGTCACCGATCTCTATGATGGAAACATCGAAGGTACCACCACCAAGGTCGTAAACCATGATCTTCTGCTCCTTCTCGTTCTCAAGTCCGTATGAAAGAGCTGCAGCAGTAGGCTCGTTGATGATACGCTTAACATCAAGTCCTGCTATCTTACCTGCATTCTTTGTAGCCTGTCTCTGTGAATCTGTGAAATATGCAGGAACAGTGATAACCGCCTCTGTAACCTTCTCACCGATGTATGTCTCTGCATCAGCCTTCAGTTTCATAAGGATCATGGCTGATATCTCCTCGGGTGAGTACTTCTTGTCATCTATATCTACCTTGTAGTCTGAACCCATATGTCTCTTTATGGATGCTATGGTCTTGTCAGCATTCGTAACTGCCTGACGCTTAGCAGCCTCACCTACAACTCTCTCACCTGACTTCAGAAAGCCGACGATTGAGGGGGTTGTTCTCATACCCTCTGCGTTAGTGATTACGACGGGCTTACCACCCTCCATAACAGCTACGCATGAATTTGTTGTACCTAAGTCAATACCTATAATCTTACCCATTTTCAGTTCCTCCTGTATATTATACGATTTTGTGATATTTTCTTACCTGTCGCCGCTCTGCGGCATATCTATATATCAGTTTGCAACCTTGACAACAGCGTGTCTCAGTACAGAATCCTTGAACATGTATCCCTTCTGCATCTCCTCCACGATGACATTTTCCTCGTAGGAGTCATCTTCGACATGGATTGCAGCGTTGTGATACGTGGGGTCGAACTCCTGTCCCACACAGTTCATAGGTCTTGCCCCCATCTGCTCCAGGGTTTCCATGAGCTGCTTATATATCATCTCTATACCCTGTTCAAAGCCATTCTTCTCATCCTCGGTTACACTCTCCAGGGCTCTCTCGAAGTTGTCCACAACGGGAAGCAGCTTCTTAAGTGTATCCTTAGCACCGACATCGTGCATCTCTGCATTTTCCTTCTCATTACGGGAACGCATGTTGTCAAACTCTGCAAGAAGTCTTGTGTACTTATCCTTGTTGCTCTCTGCAAGTGCCTTTGCTTCCTCTACCTCAGCCAGAAGCTGCTTGGAGCCTCTTCTTTCCCTCTTCGGAACCGGCTTCGGTCTTGCCTTCTCGGCATGCTCAGGCTTTATATTCTGTTCCTCATCTATAACAATCTGAGTACCATCCTCTACCTTTTCGGTTTCTATTTTGATTTCCTGCTCCTTGGGGAGTGCCTCACCTTCCTTCTCCTCCTTCAAATCACGGAGCCTGTCTTCCATAGATTTTGCCATTAGTCTTCACCTCTTTTACTTTGATTTTCGTGACTCTTAAATATAGAGTCCAGCTCGTCGGTCAAAGCCTTTAGCGTACCGACCACCTTACGATAGTCCATACGTTTCGGTCCGATGATGCCTATAGTACCTCTGGCACCCTCAGGCAACTGATAGGTTGATGTTATGATTGAACAGTCACTCATATTTTGTACAGGCGACTCATCACCTATATAAATCTGTATACCCTCGTCACTGTCCGCCTTCAGTGTCTCATCCGCCAGCTCGTTGAGCTCCTTCTTATCCTCGAAGGTTTCCAGAAGTGCCGTAGCCTTCTCGATATCTCCAAGCTCCTTGAACCTCAGTATATTCGAGGCTCCGCTGGTATATATCTTCATCTCCTCGGCTTCCTTTGCAACCTCGAGTAAACCATCGAATACACTCTCGAGTATATCGGAGTACTCTCCGGCCTCTCTCTTCATCGCCTGCATGACCTCGATATTTATCTGGTCTATGCTGACTCCCTGGAGAAATGTATTCAGAAGCAGATTGAACTTCAGAAGTTCCTCGTTAGAGAGCGGTCTGGAAACATGTATCATTCTGTTTCTGGCGAGATTATCACCTACAACCATAACGGCAACCAAATCATCCTCATCGACCTGTGACAGCTGAATGAACTTGATCTGCTTATTGCGCAGCTGCGGAGTAGTTACCATAGTTGCGTACTGCGTATTATATGCAAGCACCTTTGCAACCTGGACAAGAAGAGCCTCAAGCTTATCAACTCTCTCGAGAAGCGCGCCCTGCGACCTTTCAGTCTCCTCCTTCTCCGCCATGACATTGTCTACGTAAAATCTGTAGCCCTTATCCGTAGGAATACGACCTGCCGATGTGTGCGGCTGGGTTATGTACCCGAGCTCCTCCAGGTCAGCCATCTCATTTCTGATAGTTGCCGAGCTGAGCCCCATATCCGCCAGCTTGGATATGGTACGTGACCCCACCGGTTCACCGGTCTCAAGATAGTTTGCGATGATAGCCTTCAGTATCTTCTGCTTGCGCTCATCAAGACTCAGTTCAATGTCCAAATCCTGATTCATCACATCACCGTCCTGTATTTAATTTTTATTAGCACTCAAAATATCCGAGTGCTAATCATTAGTATTAATTTACACCGCACCTCATATTATGTCAAGGCGAAATCAAAGTATTTTTAAAAAAGGCCGAGGTGTATGCTCACCTCAGCCCATGTAAATTTTTATACTGCTATATACTGCTCTATACTGTAAGTAAAAAGTCTGCAAGTATTACATTACTTACATCTATTCCCTTATCAGTCAGTCTAACTCTGTCGGAGGTAACCTCCATGAAGCCTCCCGACACATATTTGTTTATAACGCTTCCGTATATATCCAGCATATCTCTGCCGAAGCGCTGTTTGAACTCCTTCTTACTTACGCCTGCCGTCATACGAAGTCCGAGGAACATATACTCCTCCATGCGATTATCCACATACATGGTAATCGTCTCCTCCCGAAGCTTACGTGACACCTCCTCATATGTAAGATACCCTGCATCGGATATCTCCGAACATATATCCACATAGCTCTGATAATCCTTCGTATTTGTGAGCCTCTCGCCTCTGAAGTACGATGCACTGCCCAGTCCGAAGCCTATATACTCGCCTCCGGTCCAGTACACCATATTATGGCGACTCCGGTATCCCTCCCTGGCATAGTTCGATATCTCATAGCGGCTGTAGCCGGCAGCTCCGAGTATCTGCTTAGTCATGGCATACATCCTTCTGTCTGCAGCATCCCCGGGCAGTTCACCGAGCAGCTCCTCATCCTCTGCAAGCGGTGTTCCGTCCTCCACCTGAAGACTGTATGCAGATATATGCTCCGGAGACAGCTCTGTCACACGTGTCAGGGTATCGACCATGCTGTGAATCGTCTGTCCCGGGATACCGGTCATCACATCGACATTGACATTTTGGAAGCCGGCGCGTCTTACGTCCTCATAGCCATCCAGGAACTCCTCGAAGGTATGTATCCTGCCGAGCTTCCTGAGGCACTCATCATCCGCACTCTGCATACCGATAGATACCCTGTTAAAGCCATACCTCTTAAATGCAAGCATATCCGTGTACTTTATCGTTCCGGGATTTGCCTCTATGGTTATCTCTGCCATCTCGCTTACTTCAAATACCGACTGTATGGCGTTATATATCATTTCGATTATAGACTCGTCCGGGTAGGTCGGAGTGCCGCCGCCGAAGTATATGGTCTCCACCTTATACCTGTCGGCAAACGGTTTATACATCCGTATCTCATTACAGATAGCGTTTGTGTAGTTTATATGATACGAGGCTGTTGTGCCCGGAAACGACAGGAAGTCACAGTAGGCACACTTCGACTTGCAGAACGGTATATGCACATATAAACTCAGTTTCTTCTTCATTTTAAAGTTTCCTATTCAGACTCGCATAGCCTGTATGCGATTTATAAAGGTCGACTGCGTCAGTCCTCATCATCCAGCTTAAGCACTGCCAGAAATGCCGACTGCGGCACATCCACAGAGCCTATCTGACGCATCTTCTTCTTACCTTCCTTCTGCTTCTCAAGCAGCTTCTTCTTACGCGTTATATCACCGCCGTAGCACTTAGCAAGCACATCCTTACGGAGTGCCTTGATAGTTTCCCTGGCGATAACTCGTCCGCCGATAGCAGCCTGTATCGGCACCTCAAAGAGATGCCTCGGTATCTCCTTCTTCAGCTTCTCGCACATCTTCCTGCCTCTCTCATAGGCAGAGTCCTCGAACACGATGAAGGACAGTGCATCTATCGTCTCCCTGTTTATAAGTATATCCAGCTTGACCAGCTTCGACCTCTTATACCCCTTCAGCTCATAGTCAAACGAAGCATAGCCTCTCGAGCGCGACTTCAGTGCATCGAAGAAGTCGTAAATGATTTCGTTAAGCGGGAGTTCATACTTCAGCAGCACTCTCGTCTCCTCGAGATACTCCATACTCTGATACACTCCGCGTCTCTCCTGACAGAGCTTCATGATAGCACCCGTAAACTCCGATGTAACCATGATTTCAGCATCGACTATCGGCTCCTCCATATAGTCTATCTCTGACGGATCGGGCAGATTCGTAGGATTTGTAAGCTCTATAATCTCACCGTCCGTTTTATATACCTTATATATAACCGAGGGTGCCGTCGTGATGATATCCAGACCGTACTCCCTCTCCAGTCGTTCCTGTATAACCTCCAGATGAAGCAGTCCCAGAAAGCCGCACCTGAAGCCGAAGCCGAGAGCCACTGACGTCTCAGGTTCAAATGAAAGCGCAGCATCGTTAAGCTGCAGCTTCATCAGTGCGTCCTTAAGCTCCGGATACTTCGCTCCGTCTGCCGGATAGATACCGCAGTAGACCATGGGGCGAGCCTTCTTATAGCCGGGCAGCGCCTCGTCGCACATATTAGCAGCATCTGTTACAGTATCACCGACCTCGGTATCACGGACATTCTTGAGTGATGCAGTGATATATCCGACCATACCGGCCGATATCTCATCCTGAGGGATAAACTGTCCCGCACCGAATATACCAACCTCAACCACATCAGCCTCGGCACCTGTTTCCATCATATGTATACGCATTCCCTTCTTCATGAAGCCATCGAACACGCGGCAGAATATGATAACTCCCTTATACGAGTCATACAGGCTGTCAAATATCAGAGCCTTGAAGGGCTTGTCGTTATCTCCTGTCGGAGCGGGTATCTTCTTTACTATACCCTCGAGCACCTCCTCTATATTTATGCCGTTCTTAGCCGAGATAAGCGGTGCATCCTCCGCAACTATTCCGATCACATCCTCTATCTCGTTCTTAACCCTGTCGGGATCTGCCGAAGGCAGGTCTATCTTATTGATGACCGGGAACACCTCAAGATCGTGATCTATCGCCATATAGACGTTTGCGAGTGTCTGAGCCTCGACTCCCTGTGCTGCATCAACCACAAGCACCGCACCCTCACAGGCCGCAAGCGCACGCGATACCTCATAGTTAAAGTCTACATGTCCCGGAGTATCTATCAGGTTCAGCATATACTCCTCACCATCCTCGGCCTTGTAAATGATACGAACTGCCTGTGACTTTATGGTGATACCGCGTTCTCGCTCGATATCCATATTATCGAGTACCTGCTCTTGCATCTCCCTCTCGGTCAGCGTTCCGGTCTTCTCGATGATTCTGTCGGCAAGCGTCGACTTACCGTGATCTATATGTGCTATTATACAAAAGTTTCTGATTTTACTTTGATCTACATGTGACATATTCTAATCCATACTTTCTGTAATATAGTCTGCTGTTGCATACACCTACCATGCTCCGGACAGTAAAAGAGCCCGGCCAAACAGACTGTGTCTATTTTAGTCGAGCCCTCAAAAACTGTCAATCTTAGTACTGATACTTGTTCAGTGCATATACAGCAAGCGCAAATGCAAGTCCCATCAGCATATCACTCTCACTCTGACAATCAAGTATGTATGTATCAGTGAGGTTCAGAGCCTGTCCCGGTATCAGATACGGCTGATTGGAAACCTTCATGATATCAAGTGCTCCCCTCTTTACCGTATACTCCCAGATAACAGCATCGCCGTCTATCTCCCAGTTCTCATCGAAGTCTATGAGGTAGTGCTGTGCCCTCTGACTCCAGTCCCTCGTTATAGTTCCGAACTTATCTCTGACACAGAACTCGAAGTGTATCTGATCGTTCTCTCCGTACTTCTCCTGCACATATGCACACTCAGATATAGTATCGGCAAGATATATCTTTATACGATGTCCGGTGCTGATGAAGTCATCCTTTGTATAGTAGACCTCCTTACCGCGCTCATTAAATATCTTGACGCTATCCTTTTCCTCAAGCTCATTTGCCTTAATAAATAGTTTGCTCACTGCTCTAACCTGACCTTTCTATATTTGATGCTATCTCTTAACATTAGATTGATACTGTTTAGATACTCTGCTTTTATAACACGTTCCGTCAAATATTCCAAGTAGTTTATATAACAATTCCTGATATATTGTTTCACCGTCATAAAAGGATTTACTTATTCTCCGTCCAGTCATAAGGTGTTGTCTGATAAACGTAGTAGTTGAGCCAGTTCGTATAGAGCATATTTGCATGACATCTCCATGACTTCACCGGCTTACGTCCAGAATCATTCTCCGGATAGTAGTTGACCGGCATGTCAGGATCCAGTCCTCTGCCCATATCTCTCTTATACTCGCTGTCCAGTGTCAGCGTATCATACTCGGGATGTCCTGTCACAAATATATTTCTGCCGCCGTCACCCACTATGAGATACGGTCCACAGAGTGTAGAGTCAGCCAGCACCGTGAGGCGGCTGTCACTTCTGATCATCGACGGGTCACTTGCCGTATATCTCGACTGCGGCACAAGGAAGGAGTCATCAAAGCCCCTCACCAGCTCGCGGCTCTTATGCATCGTATAGTGCTCGTAAACACCCGACAGCTTCTTCGGGAGATCTATCTTGGGGATTCCGTATCTGTAGTAGAGTCCTGCCTGTGCACCCCAGCATATATGAAATGTCGACGTAACATTTGTCTCGGACCAGTCCATGATGTCTGTCAGCTCGTTCCAGTACTCGACATCCTCGAAATCCATCTTCTCCACCGGAGCCCCCGTTATGATCAGACCGTCCCACTTCCTGGCCTTGACTGACTTAAAGTCGGAGTAGAACCTCTCGAGGTGTGCTCTCGACGTATGCTTTGACTCATACGACATCGTCCTGACAAATGTTATATTTACCTGCAGCGGAGTGTTCGACAAACTCCTCAGCAGCTGCAGCTCAGTATCCTCCTTAAGAGGCATGAGATTCAGGATGAGTATATCGATGGGGCGGATATCCTGCGTCATCGCACGGTTCTCATCCATTACAAATATATTCTCGTCCTCGAGTATCTTCTTTACCGGTAAATCATTATCTATCCTTATAGGCATGTATAATCACCTTCCTGCTTTTTACTTTAGTCTCTGTTCTGTAATCGGATAAATCGCTATGACTGCACTACAGTCCTAGCCGTTCCTACTCGTATCACTCTTCTGATTAGAGATTTTTATAGTCCTCCTCCGATATAACCGGAATTCCCAGCTCCCTCGCCTTCTTGTTCTTCGACGAGTTAGACATCACGTCGTTGTTGATGAGGTACGTCGTCTTAGAGCTGACAGAGCCTGCTACCTTACCGCCTCTGTCTTCGATTTCCTTCTTCAGAGCATCACGGTTTGGGTAGGTAACGAGCGAGCCTGTTATAACAAATGTCATCCCTGCGAAGTCCTGCGGCACATTTGTCTCCTCAATCACAAACTCTATCTCCTCCATCAGACGTCTCACCATGCTGAGATTCTTCTCATCTGCGAAGTAAGCTGCGAAGTCTCTTGCCAGCACATCTCCGATTCCGTCTATCTGAACCAGCTCATCCACAGTTGCCGACATAATCCTATCCATATCACTGCCGAAGTATCTGACGATAACCTTAGCATTTGCAACACCGAAGCCGTGTATACCGAGTCCGTATAGGAAGCCCGCCATATCAACCATGCGTGACTTCTCGACTGAAGAGATTATATTGTTATAGGACTTTTCTCCGAAGCCGTCAAGAGACACTATCTCATCTCTGTATCTATCGAGGTGATATATATCCGGAAGCGATCTGATGTAGCCCTCATCTATAAACCTCACCATTGTCTGCTCCGATATACCGTCTATATTCATGGCATTTCTGCTGACGAAGAGTGTGAACAGCTTAACGTTCTTCGCCGGGCAGTCCGGATTCTCACAATTAAGTGTCTCCGTACCCTTGTCATTTCTTATAATGGCCGGTCCGCCGCATGACGGACACGTGTCCGGTATCACTGCACTGCCTGAGCGTGTCAGATTCTCAGAGAGCTGCGGTATGATCATGTTCGCCTTGTAGACCTTGATGCTGTCACCCGGTCCAAGCTGCATTTCCTTTACATATGTCACGTTATGAAGCGATGCACGTCTGACCTCCGTGCCCTCGAGGTCCACCTTATCAAATACCGCGATAGGGTTAATCAGCCCCGTCCTCGACGGATTCCACTTTATCTCACGAAGTACAGTCTCAGCCTCCTCGTCCTGCCACTTAAATGCTATCGCATCCCTCGGAAACTTTGCCGTAGCTCCGAGCGACCTGCCGTAGGCTATATCATCATAGACAAGCACCAGACCATCGGATGGAAATGCATTATCAGGAAGACGCTTCTTGAAATCCTCCACCGCATCCGGCAAAGTGTCTATCGTAACTCTCATATACTCCACTACGTCAAATCCAAGCTCGCGGAGGAGTCTGAACTTACCCTCGAATGAGTTGTTTATCTTCTCCTTAACCCACTCATCGTCACTGTCCATCATCGAAAATGCATAGAACATGACGTGTCTCTCCGCCGTGACTGCACTATCAAGCTGTCTTACAGAGCCGCTGCAAAGATTTCTGGGATTCTTATACCTTGCATCAACATCCTCTATTTCTTCATTTATTCTGTCAAAGTCCCTGTAGCTTATAACTGCCTCGCCTCTTATGACAAGCCTGCTCTTACAGCTAATCCGGGTCGGGAGATTCACGAAGGTACGGGCATTTGCCGTTATAACCTCACCCACGTCACCGTTACCGCGTGTCACGGCCTTGACAAGGACTCCGTCCTCATATGTAAGTACAACCGTAAGCCCATCCATCTTCCAGGACAGTATGCCATCGTGACCGCCCAGCCACTCTGCAAGCACCGCCACCTCCTTCGTCTTATCGAGAGACAGCATACGTGCCGGATGCTTCTCCTTCGGCAGCTTACTTACTACCTCGTATCCGACACTCTGAGTAGGGCTTCCCGCCATGACAAAGCCCGTCTGCTTCTCGAGCTGCTCCAGCTCATCATAGAGCTTGTCATACTCGAGGTTACTCATGATTTCTCTGTCTTCATCATAGTAAGCCTTAGACGCCTCACGCAGACGCTGCGTCAGCTCTCTTATTCTCGATATATCATCCGAACTTATACTATCTTTATCCATCATATCTTCCCACATTATTATTCTATAATTTCCAAATCAGCTCCTGCCTCTATATAGTTCCATACCTTAATATATCACTATACAGCTCGTACATTCTATCAAACAATCCTGTGTTTGCAGCATTATGCATCATCCCTGTCCACTGCACGTCTCAGTCTTGCCACCTCTGCGTCCTCAAGTATCCTATACTCTCCCGGCTCGAGATCTCCCAGCTTCACACTCATAACTCTCACACGTTTTAGGTATGTAACCCTGTAGCCAAAGTACTCACACATCCGTCTTATCTGTCTGTTCATCCCCTCGGTGAGTATAATCTTAAATGAATGCGTGCCGAGTCTCTTCACCGTACATGGCTTCGTCATACGTTCAAGCGGCACACCACCTGACATATCTGTCAGTGTAGCATCATCTATCGGCTTATCGACTCTAACCACATACTCCTTCTCATGTCCGTAGCGCGCTTTCTGGATCTTGTTACAGAGGTCACCGTCATTTGTGAGAAGCAGCAGTCCCTGAGAATCCTTATCAAGCCGACCTATATAGTACAGCATCGGTATACCATCCACCCTGAGCCGTCTGAATATACTCTTCTTGTCAGACTCGTAGGATGTGCATACAAGTCCCGGCGGCTTGTTATAGGCTATCACGACAGTCTGTATAGCCTCCCGGCTCTTAACGCTCAAACCATCCAGCAGTACCTCGTCCTCCTCTGATACGAGTTCTCCCATCACAGCCCTGTGGCCGTTTACGGTTACGCGCCCCTCGTCTATAGCCTCATCAGCCTTACGCCTCGACAGCACTCCCATCATACTTAAATATTTATTTATACGTACCTTTTCACTCATAAACGGTAGTATAACACAATGATTTTTTTTAATAAAGGTATAGATATTTTTATGCTTTAGGTTTATAATTACAAGGAAACTTGGGTTTGGATTTAATTTTATTAAGTATTTGTATCACCCAAAAGAAACGGAGATTTTAAAATGGATAAGATAGACATTAAGATACTTCATCTGCTCCAGGAGAACGCAAGATACCCTCTTAAGTATCTCGCAGAGCAGGTATTTCTCTCATCTCCCGCCGTATCGGCGAGGATTGAAAGACTCGAGAAGCAGGGAATCATAAGCGGCTACCACGCCACCGTAAATCCCATCGTGCTCGGCTATCACATCACAGCCTTCATCAATCTTACACTCGAGCCTCATCAGAAGCCGGAGTTCTACCCCTTCATAGAGGCATGTCCTAACGTACTCGAGTGTAACTGTGTGACCGGAGCCTACTCCATGATGATTAAGGTATGCTTCCCCAGCACTATGGAGCTCGACACATTCATCGGGCAGCTGCAAACCTTCGGAAAGACCGAAACCCAAATCGTCTTCTCCACACCTGTGCAGCCGCGAGGCATCGACATCATGAAGCTCGACGGAGAGTCCAAGGAAGACACAGAGTAGCATAGCTGCCGTACACGATAAAAGGAGCCGTAAGGCTCCTTTTCCGATTCAATCTATAGGTCCCACCGAACGAACGTACTGCTGCGAATACCGTCTGTAATCAGTTACTAAGCCTCGTCAGAAACTCCCGGAATGTCGAATCCACCTCAGCCTTCGCATTCTGATCATCCTTTACCTCGCTGTACAGCGCCTGTATATCCGACTTACTGTTCATCTCATCAAGATAGGTACTCAAACTGTCGCTGTATTCTATATTATATATCAGATACTCATCACTCTGATTTATAACATAGTATCTCATGATATCCAGCGGCTGCGACTCCACACCGGCTATTGTAATCCTCGCCGTAACATATACAACATACTCTTTCTCTTCCATGCCCTCACATATGTAGCAGGTCACATCATCGTATGATGTTATAACCTGTGCCTGTGACTCCACGGCAGACATATCATCGAACTGCGTACCATCTACCACACAGTACTTCAGAGTCTGCTGATCCACGGCACATATCGCAGTCAGATAATCATTTATAAGCGTGGTCACTCCCTCGTTTGAGTTAATCTCATACGAGCTCTTCTGCACAAGTATCTCTCCGTCGGAGTCGGACATATGCTTCATAAATACAACCGCAAATGCTACGAGAAGAGCGATAAAGATAAACCATATAAGCAGCAGCCTTCTTCTTGCCGCAGCCTGTTTCTTCTTCTTGCGTCTCAGCTGTTCACGCGTCAGCTCACCCGAGCCGGCAGCCTTCTTCTTTGTTTCACCCAAAACATCAACCTCCCGATATTTTAGTTTCTATAATCCTTACTGCACCTGACGGGAATCGAACCCACGCACATGGCTCCGGAGGCCATTGCTCTATCCACTGAGCTACAGGTGCGTATCACAGGCGATCTGTTTATCATGCTTCAGCTGAGCAGTCAGCTCATCAACACCTCTAAACTTAACCTCGCCTCTTATATACTTAATCAGTCCGACCTCTATCTCTTTGCCGTATATACCGCGGTCAAAGTCTATGATATGTGTCTCGAACTTTATATCCGACGTGTCACTGACAGTCGGATTTGTACCTATGTTTGTTACTCCCTTATATACCTCGCCGTCAATATAAACCTCCGATGCATACACACCAAGACGTGGTCTTATAAGATCTGCAGGATATATGATATTTGCCGTAGGGAAGCCTATCGTTCTTCCGAGCTGCTTACCGCCGACTACACTTCCGCCGACTCTGTACACGCGACCAAGCAGCCTTGCAGCCTGCTCTACTTCACCATTTCTTATACAGTCTCTGACTCTGCTCGACGATACAGGCTCGTCATCTACTATAACCTGGTCCACTGCATCCACACTGAAGCCATAGACATCTCCTGCTCTTCTCAGCATATCAACATCGCCTCTTCTGCCGTACCCGAAGCGAAAGTCACTGCCAACCACAAGTCTCTCTATCTTCAGCTCTCCCACCAGGAAGTCTCTGATAAAGTCCTCAGCCTCCGTCCTTGCAAATGCATCTGTAAACGGAAGTCTGATAATACGCTCTACACCGAGACCTCTTATCAGTCTGTCCTTTGCATCTACAGTATAGAGGCTTTCTGTTGCAAAATCTATGATACATACCACCGGCTCACAGCCTCCGGCATACTCCGTTACATGCTCTATCAGCTTCACATGTCCCATGTGGAGTGCATCAAACTTTCCGATTGTCACAACAGTTCCCATAGTTATACTCTACTTCTTCGTTGTAGTCTTTGTCACCGATGCCTTCTTGGTCGAAGACTTCTTAGCCGGAGCTTCCGGCACTATGCCCATCTGCTCCTCTATCATGGAGATAAGCTGCTTAAGGACCTTATTATAGCTGGATGTAGTCTCGAATCCTGCAGCCTTCACATGACCGCCTCCTCCGAAGTGTGCAGCCAGCTTACTTACATCAACATTTCCCTTGGCCCTGAGTGAGAACTTAGTCTTCTTCTTGGTTATCTGGTATGCGAATATAGCAACCTCAGTGCCCTCTGTAAGTCTCAGCTGCTCAACTATGCCATCCGTGTCCATGGTGGTACACTTAAAGCTGTTAAACATATCCCTCGTGATATAACCCACTATAATCCTGCCGTCATCATACAAATTCGACTCCAGCAGCGTACGTGCCATAAGCAGATTCTGCTTATATGTCTTCTTATAAAAGGTTTCGTCTATGATATACTCGGTATTAACGCCCTTGGCTATAAGCATACCGGCTATATCCATAGTCTTTGGTCCCGTACACGAATACTTAAATACTCCCGTATCATGTATGATACCGAGATAGAGACAGTTGGCTGTACGTATACTCACCTTATCCATATCTATAAGATCCGTCAGAGCCTCGCAGGCACTCGATGCATCAGGCACCACATAGCACATATCACCGAAGCCCGGATTACTCACATGGTGATCTATACATACCGTTGATATAGCCGACTTATAGACATCTATAAACCTACCGAGTCTGTCCATATCGGATACATCTATAGATATAGCCAGATCATACACCTGCTTACGCTCAACAGGCTCATGATGTATCTTGTCTGCTCCTTCCAGAAACATGAAATCCACAGAAAACTCCTCTGTATATACATCAACCGTCTTAGCCTTGAAGTTATCACATATGTAGTTGTACACGGCGAGTGTTGAACCTATACAGTCGCCGTCCGGATGCACGTGACCGATTACAGCTATACTGCCTGCCTCATCGATCATCCGTCTGAATGCCTTGGACTTCTCGCGAATCTCAGCCTTCATCCGTCTTACCTCCGATTATATCGTCTATCTTCTTAGACATCTCTATACCATACTGTATGGAGTCATCAAGTATAAATCTTATCTCGGGAGTGTTACGCATATTCAGTGCCTCAGCGACTCTCTTCCTGATGAAGCCACTCGCCGACTGAAGTCCCTCTATTGTCTTGTCTCCGTCGCCGCCGAGTACACTTATATAGCACTTGCACTCCTTGAGATCCTTCGTAACCTCAACCTTAACAACAGATATAAGTCCGGTAACTCTCGGATCCTTTATCTCACGCTCGATAACGTGACTGATTACACGCTTGACATCGCTGTTTACATGTCCACCGCTCTTCTTGTTCATATATTATCTCCGTAATTCTTAGCTTCTCGGAATCTCAACCATCTTATATACCTCGAGCAGGTCGCCCTCGGCTATATCATTTGTACCGTCAAGTACGATACCGCACTCGTATCCGGCCTTAACCTCCTTTGCATCATCCTTGAAGCGCTTAAGTGATGCTATCGCACCCTCCCATATCATATCCTTGCCTCGTGTAAGTCTTACAGATGCGCCTCTCTCGACACTTCCATCCTGTACGAAGCATCCGGCTATAACACCTACAGCAGCAGCCTTATAGGTCTGTCTAACCTCTGCATGACCGATTGCCTTCTCCTCATAGATAGGATCCAGCATACCCTTCATGGCAAGCTCTATATCATCTATAGCATTATATATAACCTTATAGAGTCTAAGGTCAACCTTCTCATTATCTGCAAGACTCTTAGCCATAGGATCGGGTCTTGTATTAAATCCGATGATTATTGCGCCCGATGCTGCGGCAAGGTTTACATCAGACTCGTTTATAGCACCTACACCCGAGTGTATGCACTTGATAACTATCTCATCATTCGAAAGCTTCAGCAGACTCTGCTTCAGAGCCTCTACAGAGCCCTGAACATCAGCCTTTATGATGATATTCAGCTCCTTCAGAGTACCCTCCTGCATCTTACTGAAGATATCGTCAAGCGACATTGAGCCCTTCTTCGACTCAGCTATCAGATTCTCCTTGCCTCTTATGATAAATGCATCACTGATGCTTCTCGCCTGCTTCTCACTGTCTGTTGCTATGAATATCTCACCTGAGTTCGGAACACTCGGAAGACCTATAACCTCAACGGGCATCGAAGGTGTTGCCTCCTTAACCTGTCTCTGCTTATCATCCGTCATAGCTCTTACACGACCATGAACCTCGCCGATAGCTATATAGTCGCCAACCTTCAGTGTACCCTTCTGTACCAGAAGTGTTGCCACAGAGCCACGTCCCTTATCCAGACTTGCCTCGATTACGACACCTCTTGCCTTACGGTTGGGATTAGCTCTAAGCTCGAGTACATCTGCCGTAAGCAGTATCATTTCGAGGAGGTTATCGAGTCCCTCGTGTGTATGAGCCGATACGGGACAGAATATCGTATCACCGCCCCAGTCCTCAGCTACCAGACCGTACTCTACAAGCTCCTGCTTAACTCTCTCAATATTTGCACTCGGCTTATCTATCTTGTTAACAGCCACGATAATCTGTATACCTGCAGCCTTGGCATGGTTTATAGCCTCAACCGTCTGCGGCATGACACCATCATCCGCAGCGACAACAAGGATAGCTACATCAGTTGCCTGTGCACCTCTCAGTCTCATGGCTGTGAAGGCCTCATGACCGGGTGTATCCAGAAATGTTATCTTACGTCCGTCTATCTTAACTGTATATGCACCGATATGCTGCGTAATACCGCCGGCCTCACCCTCGGTCACGCTGGTCTTTCTGATAGCATCGAGAAGTGATGTCTTACCATGATCTACATGACCCATAACACATACTACCGGAGGTCTCGCAACCAGGCTGTCCTCTGGATCCTCTATATCCTTCAGGGCCTCCTCTACGATATCAACCTTAACCTCCTGCTCAGCTATACAGTTATACTCAAGTGCTATCTCCTCAGCCTCCTCATAGGTAAGCTCTGTATTTACCGTATACATCTTACCTTCAAGGAAAAGCTTCTTAATCATACCATTTACAGGCTGCTTAAGCTTATCAGCAAGCTCGCTGAGAGTAAGTGACTCAGGAAGTACCACTGACTTGATGGTCTCCTCCTCCTGCTTCTTCTGTGCCTGCTTCTTACGTCTATGCTCCTCGTAAGCCTCCTGCTCTGCATATATATCAACTGTCTTCTTACCTCTGCCGTGATTCTTACCGTCACGTCTGTCGCGTTCTTCACCTCTGGCCTCACGCTCTCTGTCTCTGTTCTTATCATTCTTCTTACGTGAGGATGACTTCTTGGATGTGCTGTCATCAGCCGCCTCAGCTGTACCACGTTTCTTAGCATCAGGCTTTCCTGTATGTCTGCCGTCAGTTGACTTAGCATCTGCTCTGCTCTTGTCAGTACGAGCGGTTCTGTCGCCACGCGTCTTATCCGTACGAGCGGTCCTGTCTGTCGACCTTCTTTCAGCTGCAGGTTTCCTTCTCTCGTCAGACTTCTTCTCAGATACATTCTTAGTCTTCTCAGCTTCTGCCTTAGACTTCTCAGCCTCAGCCTTGGCCTTCTCTGCTTCTGCCTTGGCCTTCTCAGCCTCAGCCTTAGCCTTCTCAGCCTCAGCCTTAGCCTTCTCAGCTGCTTCCTTTGCCTTCTCGGCCTCAACTCTCTCAGCCTCTTCCTTAGCTGCTCTTGCAGCCTCCTCAGCCCTTACTGCTTCCTCAGCCTTTCGAATTGCCTCCTCGGCTCTGCGGGCATTTTCGGCCTTACGAGTCTCTTCAGCTCTTGCAGCCTCCTCAGCCTTACGCTGCTCCTCTTCCTTCTTCTTCGCCTCAGTCTTCTTCATCTGGGCGTATCTACGCTTTGCTTCCTCTTTTATCTTATCCTCGGCGGTCTTTTTCTTCTTCGTTTCGGTAGCTGTAGTTTTCTTAGTATCCTCTGTCTTCTCTACGGACTTCTTCTCAGCAGCCTTCTTCTCTGCAGGCTTCTTCTCTGCAGGCTTCTTCTCTGCTGTCTTCTTTTCTGCAGGCTTCTTCTCTGCAGACTTCTTAGCTGCCGTCTTCTTCTCAGTCTTCGGCTTCTCTGCTGACTTACCGACGATTCTGACTCTGACATACTCCATCATCTCCTCGTCTATATCACTTGTCAGCTTAAGACCATCCTGCTTCTTACTGAGGAGCTTGATTATCTCAACTCCTGTAACAGTCTTTCCTGCTTCTTTGCCCAGTTCCTTTGCAAAATCGTGTATTCTCATATAATTAAACTACCTCCACGTCAACGAAAACATAATTATGAGATTTTCTCTAATATACTATCTGCGAAGCCGCTGTCAAGAACAGCAACGCAGCTTCTCTCGCTCTTACCTATACGACCTCCGAGTTCTTCCTTACTCGACATAACTACACAGCGCACATCATAGTAAGCACACTTGTCGGAGAACTTCTTCTTCGTATTCTGAGATGCATCCTCCGCAATTATAACCAGATACGCTCTGCCACGCTTTATAGCATCCTCACACTGAAACTCTCCGGATGCAAGATACCCTGCCTTCTGAACAAGCCCCAGTACCCTTAAGGCATCTGTCTGCATGATGACTACTCCTCATCATCTGTCGACGTATCATCATCTGATACATCATCATCTGAAGATGTCACCTCGGTATCCTCATCAGCAGTCATATCCTCTGTAGGCTCAGCAGCTTCATCTTCAACTTCAGCAGCTTCATCTTCAGAAGTAACATCTGCATCCCCGGAAGCATCATCTACATCTATGGTATCCCCTGCTGTGTCCTCTGTCACTGCATTCTCATCATCATATAGCTCTTCTTCGACTATCTCACCGCTCTCAACCTTTCTCGCATAGTCAGCCATAGCTGCCTCTATCTGGTCATTAAGCGTCTCATTCTTGATATCTATCTTATAGCCTGTAAGCTTGGCAGCAAGACGTGCATTCTGTCCAAGCTTACCTATGGCGAGTGAAAGCTGATAGTCGGGAACTACTACGATAGCTGACTTCTCATAGGGATCTACATCAACCGATATAACCTTAGCCGGACGAAGTGCATTTTCGATAAATACGGCAGGATCCTCATCCCACTCAACTATATCTATCTTCTCGTTACGCAGCTCATCTACCACGCTGTTTACTCGATTACCGTTAAGACCTACACATGAGCCGACTGCGTCAACGTTCTCATCATTTGACCATACAGCTATCTTGGTACGTGAGCCTGCCTCTCTGGCAACGCTCTTAATCTCCACAACGCCCTCGGCTATCTCAGCAACCTCACGTTCGAAGAGCTTCTTCACGAAGTCGGGATGTGTTCTGGAGGTATATATTCTGAAGCCCTTCTGGCTTTCCTTAACCTCTACGATCAGGAGCTTGATTCTGTCTCCGTGTCTGAACTTCTCATCACCGATAAGCTCATTTCCGCTTACTACTGTATCTGCCTTGTCATCAAGGTTTACGCTGTAGCTGTATCTTGCATCTGTAGACTTAGCCTTAGGATTTCTGGCATTATCTATCCTTCTCTGAACTATACCCGTGATTATCTCCTTCTCACGTGCCTTGAAGTAGTCATATACTGCCTTCTTCTCGCCTTCCTTTATCTTCTGAAGGATGATACCTCTTGCATTCTGAGCTGCCTTACGACCGAAGTCCATGGTGGTGATCTCCACAGGGATATCGTCGTCTATCTGAGCATCAGGATTAATCATTCTTGCATCCTCAAGGGTTATGTCGGTCTTCGGATCCACGATTTCCTCTACGACTACCTTCTGAGTATATACTCTGATCTCGCCGGTCTCGCGGTCCATCACAGCCCTGATATCGGTATTCTTACCGAAGTCCTGCTCACAGGCTGATGCTACAGCCTTCTCGATGGCTTCCATCATGACTTCCTTACTTATATGCTTATCCTTCTCAAGCATATCAAGGGCATCAATTATTTCCTTCATTTGTGTGGTCCTCCTGGATTTATATTATATATACTGTAACTCTTCAACATACTCTAGATGTATGGCTGCTATATTATCTCTGGCAAAGCTTCTCTGTATGCCATCCTCATCAGTTATAACTATCTCTCCCGCGTCATAGCTATCGAGATAACCAACCGTCTCCTTTATATCATCAACCTTCTTATACAGCTTCACAGCTACAAGCCTGCCGATACTGTTCTTGAAGTCTCTGTCAGTCCTAAGCTTACGTGTGAGCCCCGGTGAGCTCACCTCGAGGGTATATGGTTCATCCGGTATACCGGCATCATCAAGCAGCTTCTCAAGCTCATGACTCACGAGTACGCAGTCATTTATGTTTATGCCGCCATCTTTATCGATATATACTCTGAGATACATATCGCCGCCTTCCTTCACATACTCCACACTCCAGAGTCTGAAAGAGTTTCTGTCAAGTATAGGCTGCACCAGAGCCTCAGTTCTATCCTCTATCTCGGTTCTCTTCATCTAAAATCTCCTAATTACGTACAAAACGAGTGGATCCGGTTGCCCGAATCCACTCAAGTAAGAATTATAAGTCTCAACTATATTAATGCATAACCATGCAAAATGCAAGCGATTTATCAAAATCCCTCACCCTGCCACATAAAACTGTGCGTGTCTTATGCTGTTACTGCATCCTTAACTGCATCAGCTGCTGCCTCTACTGCATCTGCTGCCTCCTCAGGCAAATCCTGATCAGCCTCAAAGAAGTCGTCATCAAAATCATCATCGAACTCATCGAAATCATCGAGATAGTCAGGTGTAAGATACTTATATACTGCAAGCGCTATACCTGCTATAAGAACTATCACACCTACTATAAAGCATATAGAAACGATAGTGTTCTTTGCAGTCTTTACTGCATCATCAGCTGTTACATCCAAGATATCTTCCATTTGTCAGAACCCCCTTTTATATGAATTAGTGTTATCAGTATAGCATAAAGCTATCGCCGTGTCTAAACCTTTTTCAGCTTTGCAAGAGAAGCAAACAGCTTCTTCTCTCCCACACTGTCGAAGTTAACAGTTACGGTATAGTCCTGTCCCATCGAGGTGATATTCACGACCTTTCCCTTACCGAACTTCATATGCTTCACTGTATCTCCGACTGCATAGTCTATATCAGCCTTATTTATACCCGAAGTACTCTTACCGTAGCTTCCGAGACTCGCCCCGGCACCAAACTTCGATCTGCTTCCATAGCCGGATGCAGCCTTGTAGCCCGAAGCGGTTGTTCTGCCATAACTGCCCGAAGCTCCTCCGTGACTTGTCCCGCCATAGCTTCCGGGTGCTCTCTTCTGTCCCGTGGTCTTGATATACTCACCAGGTATCTCCTTCACGAATCTTGACTGAGAGTAGAACACCCGTGTGCCGTTATGCGTCCTCGATGTAGCAGATGACATATAGAGTTTCTTCATGGCACGAGTTATACCGACATAGCAGAGTCTTCTCTCCTCCTCGACGGCATCGGGATCATCCGAGTTCATAGACATACTGCTGGGGAAGAGCCCCTCCTCCATGCCTACCATAAATACATACGGAAACTCCAGACCCTTCGCACTGTGAAGTGTCATAAGCGTAACCTTATTATCGTCCTCCTCTTCACCGTCATCCGTATCGGCAACAAGCGATATCTCCTCGAGAAGTCCGAGCAGGCTCACTTCATCGTTCGAACGCTCATAGTCGGCAATCTTGTTCTTCAGCTCCTTAAGGTTCTCTATACGTGCCTTAGCCTCATCAGTTCCCTCGGCATTCAGAAGCTCTACATATCCTGTCCTCGACAGTATCTCATCATAGAGTCCGACAAGATCCGCATCAGGACCGGCTGCCATATCACGGAAGCTCTCCATCAGCTTCACGAAGTCTATAAGCTTGCCGCCGCTTCTTCCGAGCTCAGATGCATGATCCTCGTATCGGCAGAAGTCATACATGCTCTGACCGTGTGCAAATGCAGCACCTCTAAGCTTCTCCACGGTAGTATCACCTATACCCCTTCTCGGTACATTTACTATCCTTGCAAATGACACGTCATCATCAGGGTTTGCCGTAAGCTTCAGATATGCAACGATATCACGTATTTCTCTTCTGTTATAGAAGCCTGTGCCACCAACGAGCTTATAAGGAACATTTGAAAATACAAGCTTCTCCTCAAGCACTCGTGACTGTGCGTTGGTTCTGTAAAGTATCGCGGTATCTCCTATCCTTACACCGCTGTTACTGAGACGCAGGATCTCATTAACCGTACCGAGTGCCTCCTCGTACTCCGTGTCATATACAGTGTACTGTATGCAGTCACCCGCCTCGTTCTCTGTCCAGAGAGTTTTCTCCTTACGTCCCTTGTTGTTAGCTATAACAGCATTTGCCGCATTCAGTATATTCGATGTCGATCTGTAGTTCTGCTCCAGCCTCACTACCTTTGCATCCGGATACTCCTCCTCGAAGTTCAGAATGTTATAAATATTGGCCCCTCTGAACTTATATATAGACTGGTCATCATCACCCACGACACACAGATTCCTATACATACCGGCCAGAAGCTTAACCAGCAGAAACTGACTGTGATTGGTATCCTGATACTCATCCACCATTATATACTTAAATCTCTTCTGATAAGCCTCCAGTACATCCGGATTCTCATTAAAGAGCTTGATGGTATAGAATATCAGGTCATCGAAGTCATACGCATTGTTGCTTCTCAGTCTCTCCTGATATGCCTTATAGATCTTCGCATACTGCATGTCACGATAGCTTGTACCCGCCGCAGCCTCCATGTCCTCCGAAGTCCTAAACTCCTCCTTTGCCTTGGATATAACCGCAAGACAGCCCTTCTCCGGAAACTGCTTGTTATCGACATTCAGTACCCTAAGTACCTCCTTCATAACCGACTTCTGGTCATCCGTATCATATATGGTGAAGTGATTGCTTCCTCCGAGACGTTCGTTGAAGCGACGCAGTATTCTCACACACATAGAGTGAAATGTGCTGACCCATATACTCTCAGAGCCGAAGCCCACGAGCTTGTCTACACGCTCCCTCATTTCATTTGCAGCCTTGTTTGTAAATGTGATGGCAAGTATGTTATACGGATTCACATCACAGTCGTCTATGAGATGGGCGATTCTGTGTGTTATAACCCTTGTCTTGCCCGAGCCTGCGCCCGCTAATATAAGAAGAGGCCCCTCAGTATATGAGCAGGCCTCGTTCTGTTTATCATTTAAACCGTTCACGATTACTCCTGTGTGGTCTGTCCCAGTGATGCCTTAAGTGCGGCAAGCTCATCCTGTATGGCTGCGTCAGGAGCTGCCTCATACTTCGCTGCAAGGCTCTCTACATCTGCAGATGCCGTCGTAGCGTTAAGCTCAGCCTCTGCATTTGCTATATCAAGCATAGCATCAGCCTTCTGCTCTATTCTGTCAAATGCTGCAAGACTCGATGCGGAGTCACCGATCTTAGAGTTAATCGCATTGATATCCTGCTGAGTCTTTGCAACCTTTATCTTAGACTTTATAACCTCTTTTCTGGCCTCAAGGTCGCTTATATCCGATACAAGCTTGTCATGCATCTGTCTCATCTTGAGAGCATTTGCCGCAGCAACCTCATAGGTCTGCTGCAGTGACTGCTGCTTAGCCGCAAGCTTTGACTTCTCTGTAAGGAACTTCGTGGCATCGGCATCGTTACCTGCCATAACAGCCTTTTCAGCATAGCCCTGGAGCTTAGCTATCTCAGCCGTGCACTCGTCGAGCTCTCTCTTAGCTCTCGACTCGTCGGCCATAACCTCTGCTGTCTCCTCTCTAACCTCAACCAAATCCTTATTCAGATTCCTGAGTGTCTGGTCTACCATCTTCTCAGGATCCTCTGCCTTATCAAGCAGAGCGTTAATGTTGGATGACATGATATCCTTAAACCTTGAAATAATTCCCATAGCAAGTAACCTCCTACTTATTTGTTGGTAAAAAAAGTACCTACGCCATTATATCTTACAGGTCATTAATCTTCAACCACGAGATTGATGATATCTCCTACACACGGCCTGTCTCCGGAAATGTTATATGCGCCTCTTGCAGCCTCCGCCGCCCCTGACAGCTTATCCTCCTTACCGGTATAGAGTGTCATCAGCCTATCTCCGGTCTTCACGCTGTCACCCACGTGACAGTGCACAACAACTCCCGCACCGCTGTCTATCTCATCATCCTTAGTCTGTCTGCCGGCTCCGAGCAGCATAGACACCTCGCCGACTCTCTCGGCATCACATGAGCTTATATATCCGTCTCGATCCGCACATATATCTATCGTAAAGGCGCCTACAGACATCATAGACGGGTCATCGATAAATGCATCGTCACCGCCCTGAGCTTTCACAAATGCCCGGAATTTCGAGAGCGCCTCTCCGGACGTAAGCACACGCTCTACCTCCTCGTGAGCATGCTTCTCTCGCACGTCACCTGTAAGTTCTGAAGCTATACTGTCTGACATCATAAGCAGTCTCACAGACAGTTCCGTCACAAGTCTGACAAGCCTTTCATCAGGCTCTGCAGGAAACAGCCCTGTGTCTGCCTCGTTTCCCGCAAAGTACCTAAGCAGTGCCGCTGCCTCAAGCACCTCCAGACTGTTACCTACCGTATATCCGAGCGGTTCATTCATATCAGTTATAACAGCCGTCATCCTGCGTCCTGCACTCCTGCCGATACCTATCATCTCTCGAGCAAGTGCCTCGGCAGATGCTTCATCCTTCATAAATGCACCGCTGCCGCACTTCACATCAATCAGTATGCCGTCTGTCTCTATAGCAAGCTTCTTACTCATAATACTTGACGCTATGAGAGGTATACTCTCAACTGTTGCCGTCACATCTCTCAGTGCATATATCTTCTTATCCGCGGGAGCAAGCGACAGGGTCTGTGCACAGTCAGTAAAGCCGACATCATTTAAAACCTCTGTAAACCTCTCCATGGACAGCGCCGACGAAAATCCCGGTATACTGTCCAGCTTATCTATGGTACCTCCCGTAGCACCAAGTCCGCGGCCGCTCATCTTAGCCGTCTTAATTCCCAGTGCCGCCGCAATCGGTCCTATAATAAGCGTGGTCTTATCACCTATCCCTCCTGTGGAGTGTTTATCCAGCTTACAGCCCGGAATCGTATCCAGCTTCAGAGTATCTCCGCTTCTTAGCATGACATCAGTGAGATTATAGGTTTCCTCCGAGGTCATGCCATTTATGCATATAGCCATCAGGAGTGCCGACATCTGATAGTCCGGTATACCTCCGTCAGTATATCCGCTTATGAAGTACTCTATCTCATCCCGGCTGAGTGCCTCCCCCAGCCTCTTCCTGTTTATGATACCTACAGCACTGTACAATATAGCACCCCCTCTACAGTTCCCGGCTCAGCTCCTCCGTACCGGGAAGCACGAATCTTCCGTTTCTGATAATATCTGTTGTCTCTCCATCCTCACTTACAACAGAGAGCTTACCCAGTTCATTATATGGTATGGTTATATCTGTATGACAGTTAAAATATGCCTTCGACGGGTCGGTCTTTCTAAGGAGCGAGAAGTCATTTTCACGGCTGATTATCTCCTTACCATCGGGATTAAATACCGTCTTATCCTCCGCATGACTGTAGCAGGTGTCACCCACTGCAAAGTGCGGTCCCATCTTCTCTACTATAAGTATGGGAAGCTTACTGATGATACCGTACTGTCTTGCCATGCTGTATGCCTTGGTGTTGGTTCCTATGGCAAACTCACCTATGGGAAGTGTCTTATGGTTAAATAGTATATTATCCTCTATATACTTCTTACCCTTCTCCGTAGCGGCAGATATGGTGGCACTGTCCGATATATAGTTATCACAGGCATAGTCGGTGACCATACCATCCTCGAAGTGTATCACGAGATTCTTAAAGAAGAGTCCGTTCAAATACACACCGCTTACATTCAGTACACCGCTCGTACCCTTAAGTACAGGAGAAGTAAACACTTCACCAAGAGGTATATTTACATCAGCGGTACAGTTCTCAAACTGCGTCTGCGCTGACGGATTGTCAAGGTGTCTCAGACTGACGTGCATCTTTGTTCTGTTGCCGTTCATGCCCTCGACTGTTACATAGTCACCCTTATCGAGCACATCTATAATCTTCTGCTGGATAGCTATGTAGCGGTCGTTGTCCAGAGTATTTATCTCCATAATGCTCATAAATATATCCCTGAAGCGTTCGTCATCATACCTGTCAGCTACAGCTATCGAGGGAAGCGGATACGCAACTATCGTATAACTGTATGTATCTCCGGGCATATACTTATCCGAAAGAAGTCTGAGCGAACTATTCATATCCCTGGACAGCTTCTTCATAGGATCCGTATAGTCGCAGGCGCTGTCCTTTGACTGCGGCATAAAGGGTTCCTCGCCGAAGGTCTCTATGATTATAGGACCGGCATACTTAGAGAGCTCACTCTTATACATCTCAAGTGCCGATGTCATAGCATTTATCCTCTTATCAGCGAAGCGTCCGTCCATAAATATCGCATCATCGAAGCGGTGATCATAGTCGAACTGCTTGTTCGCAGGCGTGGACACATATCCCGCCGATGAACTGCCGCGAATCACACGACTTGACGCAGTTCTAAATATCACTGCATCTATTCCCATCATACGAAGCTTCCTGATAAGTGCGCGGACCAACCTCTCATGCCCTATGTGATACCTTACGGCCGCATACTCCTTATCGTTAAATGGTATCCTCATAACCTCGAAACCCCGTCTGAAGCCGTCGGCTATATTATCAGCCATTCTTTCTATATCACTGCCGGACAGAGAATTCATAAAGCGTGCGCTCTCTATCTCGTCAGAGGTTATATACTCACCGTACTTATACAGATATCTCAGGTCCTCGAGATCCTCGGACATAACTATCTGCATAGCCGTATTCTTCTCAGGGATATACATCTGCGAGACTCTGGAAGCAGTAAAGTCCGTGACATAGTCGAAGGCATAGTAGTACACCGCCTCCTCCACACTCTTAACTGTCGGCTTCCTATCCTGCTCGAAGAGACCCAGTACCTCAAGGAAGAGTTCGAGCAGCGTCACTATCCTGAATATATCTCTGTCAAACACACTGACACCCAGAGTTGCAAGCTCTGCCGACAGGTAGCTCATAGCCTTACCCAGAGTACCGAACACCTCCTCTGTATAGTCCGGATTTGAAAATGACTTCTCGTAGTTCTCGGGAAGTATATCCTCGTACATTTCTGTGTTGAGAACCTTCCAGTCATCGAGTGTAAAGCTTGCAGCCTCGTCTGATATAAGTGCATCGTATACTACGAGCAGTTTATCTATATACTCAGCCTTTCTCACGAAGAAATCCTTATATATGGCATTTACATCAACGCCACTTTCTATGATATCCTGCACCCTGCCTCTTACCAGCTCGAACCTTTCAAGCATAAACTCTCTGTCCGGCATGCTCTCCGGCTCACTGAAGGCTTCCGCCTGTGCCGCTCTTTTAAAATCACTAAACTCTGACATATTCTACCTCACCTATATCCTGTAATTATCTATATACCTTGGATTTCGTCGTCTATAAAACCCTCTCTATGCCCATAACAATGCTATAAAACTGCCGTCACAACTATTACCGCAAGTGCCGCAAGCGACACTATGATCGATGTACGCTTCGATATCACTCCGCCGTCGGCACTCCTGAGCGATATAAATCCGAATATCACTCCGGTAAGCGCCAGCACACCTCCCGCAAGCAGTATGTAACCGACCTGCTCTCCGATGTTTCCGTCCTTCACTATACTGTAGATCATGCATCCTGCCGTCACAAGCAGCGACAGTATACCCATGGTCAGCGTTATCTTAGTATCCGTCGACAGTATCTCATCGGAAAACCTATATCTCTTCTTACCGTTTCTTATCATACACAGCCTCTTATCTCACCCAGAGACTCTATACCTCTGTCATTCATATACTTCTCTATACCGCTCACCAAATCTGCCGCACACGTGGGATTTGCAAATGTTGCCGTACCGACAGACACCATAGTAGCTCCGGCCATTATAAACTCCAGTGCATCCTCTGCGGATGCTATACCGCCCATACCGATAACCGGCACCTCCACACTGTGGCATACATCATATACCATCCTGAGAGCTATGGGCTTTATGGCAGGTCCAGAGAGTCCTCCTGTTCTGTTTGCCAGTGCAAAGCATCTCCTGTTTATATCTATCTTCATACCCGTAAATGTATTCACAAGCGACAGTGCATCCGCACCTCCGCTTACAGCTGCACGGGCCATCTCAGTGATGTCAGTAACATTCGGACTTAGCTTCATGATTACGGGCTGCTTTGCGAGCTTCTTTACTTCACTCGTAACCATCTCGAGCTGTCTCGGATCGACGCCGAAGGCTATACCACCCTCCTTTACATTCGGACAGGAGACATTTATCTCGAGCATATCGACCGGCTGATCTGCCAGTCTCTCCACTACCTCGAGATACTCCGGAACCGTATGTCCGCAGACATTTACTATGATTTTCGTATCATGCTTCTTAAGGAACGGGATATCCCTCTCTATGAAGACATCTATACCCGGATTCTGCAACCCTATAGCATTCAGCATACCGCTTGCCGTCTCGGCAACTCTCGGTGTCGGATTTCCTGCCCACGGCTTATTAGCAACTCCCTTAGTGGTTACCGCTCCGAGAAGTGACAAATCTGTAAACTCCGAGTACTCCATACCCGATCCGAAGGTACCCGATGCAACAGTAACAGGATTCTTCAGCTCTATACCGCATATACTTGTAGCAAGTGTCATAGTACCACCTCCTCAGCATAAAATACCGGTCCGTCTACACATATACGCTTGTTTCTGACATTTGAGTGTCCGTCAATATCTGTAGTCTCCGTAACACACGCAAGACAAGCACCGACACCGCATGCCATCCTCTCCTCGAGAGATATCTGTGCTCTGACAGATACCTCCTCAGCGTATGCCTTAACAGCTTTCAGCATAGGCTTCGGACCACAGGCACATATCATGTCTCCCGTGAGACCGAACTCTCTTGCTGCATCTATTACGGTACCATGTACGCCAACTCTGCCCGAGTCACTTGATATATATACCTTCGCACACTTCTCAAACTCACTGAGCAGAAACGTCTCATCTCTATATCCAAGTATTACACTTATATCTGTAACTCCTGCAGCGGCAAGTCTCTTACATAGGTACAGCATGGGAGGTATACCGATACCTCCGCCCATAAGTACCGGATGTGCACAGCACATCTCATACCCGTTTCCTATCGGTCCCATGACAGCTATCTCGTCACCGGCTCTGAGAGTGCTGAACTGCTTCGTACCCTCTCCCACGGTTCTGTATACCATCCTTACCGTATCACCCTCCACATCACATATACTGATGGGACGAGGGAGAAGTCTTGAGGGATCTGACGTATACAGGTTTATAAACTGTCCCGGACAAGCCTGCTCTGCTATAGCTCCGTCCTCTATAACGAGGCTGTATATATCATCGGTAAGTCTTTCCTGACTCACCACCTTCACATACTGTTTCTTATTCATATCAGTCTTCCTTCTGCTTATATAGTTATACCGCATCTACAGCACGGATCTTATATCAGCTATCATATCCTCTGTTGCGGCACGTGCAGCAGCAGCATAGCCCTCAGCTCCGAAGTGTGCATACTTCTCGTTCTTATATGCGGCTATGATACCTCTCGATGAGTTAACTATAGCTCCGAGACCATCCTCATTGAAGAAGCCCCTTAGGTCATCAGCCGTACCTCCCTGTGCTCCGTAACCGGGAACGAGTATATATGCCTTCGGCATAAGCGCTCTGAGCCTTACGCCCATCTCCGGATATGTAGCACCTACAACGGCTCCCACATCACTGTAGCTGTCATGCATAACCTCGCCGCCCCACATATTTACTGCATTCGCAACATACTCATAGAGAGGCTTACCGTCTATCAGTCTGTCCTGAAACTCTCCCGATGACGGATTGGAGGTCTTAACCAGTACAAATATGCCCTTATCACATTTCCTGCATACCTCCACAAATGGCTTAACACCGTCAGATCCGAGGTACGGATTTACTGTAACTATATCCTCGTCAAATGGTGATATGGTTGTTGAGACTACTGTCACCGTACCGAGATGTCCCTCGGCATATGCAGCAGACGTAGAGCCTATATCCCCTCTCTTTATATCTCCTATTACTATAAGCCCCTTCTCATGACAATAGTCAACTGTCCTCTTATATGCTTCGAGCCCAGGTATACCGAACTGCTCATACATGGCTATCTGAGGCTTAACTGCAGGCACGAGATCGCATACTGCGTCCACAAGTCCTGTATTATACTCATATACGGCGGCTGCCGCAGCCTCAAGCGTTTCCCCCATCTCTGATATATACTTAGCAAGTATCTGTTCCGGCAGAAAGCTCATCTGCGGATCGAGTCCCACAACCACCGGTGCATTCTTCCTCTTTATCTCCTCTATCAATCTGTCAATCATTTACCATACTCCCTTCAAAGTCATTTATACTGATAGCACGCTGCACCTCGCGACGATACTTCCTGGATATCTCTATCTCCTCAAAGCCGCAACGCATTATAAGTCTGTTGCCTCTAAGCTGCACTATATACCTTGGATTAACATACACGCCCCTTGCGACATGCAGGAATCCGCGTCCCATAGCATACTCAGCTATCCACCTTGCTGTTCTCGGATCATACTTCTCACGCGAGTTCTCGAAGTATATATAGCTTTCCCCTTTAAATGTTTTTATGTTGCATATCCTGTCTATCTCGTCATCCATGACAGGTCTGGACCTGTGAAATGTTTTCACACTCTCCAGTCTTATATCACTGTTAAATGCCTCAAAGCCAATGTCTCTCTTCACCCTATCTCCATAGCTTACCGACAATCTCCTTAACCCCTGAATAAATATCTCCTCAGCTGTCCCTATAACCCCGGAACACACCACTACCACCTTCACAACCATAGTCGCCCTCTCCTTAACAACTATAATCTCATCGGAGGTCACGGATATATCGAGCATCCATCTTGAGAAAAGGGGCGATTTTGCGCCCCTTTCGTAAGTATAAGCTTATATAGATTTAATCGGCTATAGTCTCCGATGAGTTATCAGTATCATCGGACTATTCCGATGTGTCAGATCCTGACGCCTCGGTACCTGTTGTATCAGCCTCGGTTGCCTGCGTCGTTGCTTCAGTTGCCTGCGTCGTTGCCTCAGTTGCCTGCGTCGTTGCCTCAGTTGCCTGCGTCGTTGCCTCGGTCGTCGCCTGAGTTGTTGCCTGAGTCGTCGTCTGCGTAGTTACCTCATATGTATTCGCACTTGTCGTCGCCTGCGTGGTCGCCTGAGTCGTCGCCTCTGTCGTAGCCTGAGTTGTTGCCTCTGTTGCAGTCTCTACAGCATTAAAGGTGGCAGTAATCGTATGATTCTCCTGAATGTTATCGATTGTATACTTACCTACTGCTCCTACAGATGCTCCATCCACCTGTACATCCGCTATAGTATGATTTGCATCAGGAGTTATATAAACAGTTACACTTGAACCGGCCGCAACAGTAACACTCTCCGATATAGCTCCACCCTCGCTTGCTGATGTGGATATAACTATACCATCCTCTACCTCCGGATGCAGAGGGCACTTCGTCTTAAATACACTTTGATCATACTCAAATGTCGCGCCATCTATAGTTATGGTTCCGTCATCGTTTGTAGTTACTGAGTACTGTGTCTTCGAAGGACATGTATTTGTTGCCAAACAATGTGACTCATCACAGAGTGTAATGGTGTTCATATGTCCTGAGCATCTCTTAGTCGGTACATTATCCTCGTCACAATAGTCGGTACTTGTGGGACAGCCGGATGAAGGAAGGAGTCCTGTCTTCTTACATACAGTAACCTTCTTAAGTCCTGTGGGAACCTCCCAGTCAGCACTCGTATCAAGCTCCTTCGTCTCTACTATCGCATCATTTATATCACGCCACATAGTCTTATGCATATTCGTATTAAGAGCTATGTTTGAGTCGTATCCAAACCATACTGATGAGCTGTAGTACGGTGTTATACCACAGAACCACAGATCGTACTGGTTAGATGTCGTACCTGTCTTACCTGCACATGTCATACCGGTCGTGAGTCTGGCTCTCGTACCTGTACCTGAAGTAACAACATCCTTCATGGCATCTATCATCTGATATGCCGTCGTTTCCTTACAGAATCTGTGCTGTCTGTTTATAGGATTCGAATAGTCTATGATAAGATTGCCGTCATGATCATATACCTGTGAATAGAACACAGGCTTTGTGTAGAGTCCCATATTCGATATACCTGAGTACGCTGCCGTAATCTCAAGGTTTGTTATACCGTCCGTCAGACCACCAAGTGCCGTTGCCTGCTGTATATCTGAGTACACGGTACCGTCAGAGTCAACTCTCTTCTCTACAAGTGTAGTAAAGCCCTCATCCAGCAGATACTCAAATGCTACCTGAGGTGTAACAGCCGTTATAGCCTGCACGGCAACTATGTTCATGGAATCTCTGATACCGTCTCTGACGCTTGACCAGCCTCTGTAACCGCCATACCAGTTTCTTACATTTACACCGTTTACGAACTGATATGCCGTATCGTTAAAGCACGAACAAAGTCCGCCCATGGTATCTACATAAGGCAGGAATGCTGCAACCACCTTAAAGCAGGAACCCGGCTGACGCTTTGCATTTGTGGCTCTGTCGAAGCCGAGGTTCTCAGTCTTCTCACCTCGTCCGCCTCCGATAGCCACCACATAGCCTGTCAGATTCTCTATTATGCTTATGGATGCCTGCGGCTGTATCTGAGTCTTTATCTCATCGGCGACATATGTACCGCCGGTTGCCTCGAGCATGGCCTCCTTATATGTCTCAGCTGCCTCTCTTGCTTTTTCTTCGTCGCCGTATATATTATTATACTTCGAGTTTTCTGTCAGATTTCTGTAGTATGTGAGCATCGTATTGGTGTCATAGTTATAGGTCGTCTCACCATCATCATCGAGAATCGTAAGTGTATACTCGAGTGATACTGCTGTAGTTTCATTATAGTAGGAGTCATCGTTTATGATTCTGTCTACTATCTCCTGTATCTCATCATCCTGAACTGAGTATACGCTGTATCCGCCGGTATATATCTCGTTATAGGCCTCAGACTCTGTCATATCGAAGAGCTCCATGAAGTCATCACAGAGTGCTCTCATCAAATCATCCGTATAGTAGGAGTTATAGTGAAAGTTCTCATCACTCTCCTGCTTTACAGCCTTTATTCTGTCATATACATCATCCTCAACTGCCTCATCATGCTCGCCCTCGGTTATATATCCGAGCTCGAGCATCTTATCAAGCACGAGGATTCTTCTCTCGTTGTTACTCTCCGGGAATATGATAGGATCATAGCCATACGGATTCTTGGTTATACCCGCTATAACAGCCATCTCCGATATAGTCAGATCTCCTATTGACTTATCGAAGTATCTCTGAGCAGCTGCCTCTATACCGTTGCAGCCCTGCCCAAGATATATGGTATTCAGGTAGTACTCTATAATCTGCTCCTTGGTGTATATCTTCTCCAACTCTATGGCCAGATACTGCTCCTGAACCTTACGCTCTATCTTCTGGAGCTTCGTAGTCTCATTCATACCTACATCAAACACCTGATTCTTGATCAGCTGCTGAGTTATGGTCGAAGCTCCCTCGTCGAAGTTACCTGCAGCTATGTCCTTATAAAGTGCACGGAATATACCTCTGACGTCTATACCGTTGTGCTTCCAGAATCTTTCATCCTCTATGGCAACGAAAGCGTTTACCATCTGCTTGGGTATCTCATCATAATATACGTATATTCTGTTGGAATTTGTTGTCGAAAGTGTCTCGAGTTCGTTTCCGTCCTGGTCATAGATAACCGTCTGGAAGCCCTTCGGCTTGATGCTGATGGAGTTTACATCAGGGGCATCATCGAGGATACCCTTCATCATGCCGAAGCCTGCTCCTGCGGCAACGATTATAACAAGCACAAATATTACGAGAAATATCTGAAAGCCGATTATGAAGAAACGTCTCTCATATCGGCTGGACTTTGACATAATAGCTCTTTTTCTTTTCTTTACACCATAGCTGCTGAAATTCATGAAGCAGTGCCTCCAAAACAAAATTCACACAATTATAGCATTATTACATATTTACCTCAAGTTTTTAGTAAAAAGTTTGTATGCCAGTGATATGAATTCCTCGTTATTCTTTGTTTGCTTAAACATCTTTATAATATCCGATGTCACGTCCTCATTCTTGAGTGAGTGGAATCGACTGTGAATGATATCGAGTATCTCGCTCTCCTCCTTAGTAAGAAGCAGGTCATCCTTTCTTGTACCTGATTTCGTGATATCTATAGCCGGGAAAACTCTCATCTCCGAGAGATTTCTGTCAAGAACAAGCTCCATGTTACCGGTACCCTTAAATTCCTCGTAAACCACATCATCCATCCTGCTGCCTGTATCTATAAGAGCTGTAGCAAGTATAGTGAGCGAGCCGCCCTCTCTCATATTTCTGGCAGCACCGAAAAACTTCTTGGGCATATGCAGTGCAGCCGGATCGAGTCCACCTGAGAGTGTACGTCCACTGGGTGGTACAGTAAGGTTATAGGCACGTGAAAGCCTGGTTATACTGTCTATCAGTATAACTACATCATCGCCGCTCTCCACAAGCCTCTTCGCTCTCTCTATAACCATCTCAGATACTCTCTTATGATGCTCCGGAAGCTCATCAAAGGTAGAGTAGATAACCTCAACATTCCTACCCTCTATAGACTCCTTGATATCCGTAACCTCCTCGGGTCTCTCATCTATAAGCAGAACCAGAAGATGCATATCAGGATACTGCTGGCTGATGCGCTTAGCTATCTGCTTAAGCAGGGTTGTCTTACCTGCCTTGGGCGGCGATACTATCATACCTCTCTGACCCTTACCTATCGGGGAGAAGAGATCCACTATTCTGAGTGAAACGGGCGCATTATCGTAGTCGAGGCGTATTCTCTCGTTAGGGAATATAGGAGTCAAATCCTCGAAGCTCTTACGTCTTGCTATATCACTCGGGAACTTACCGTTAACCGACTCCATATAGAGAAGTGCGCTGAACTTGTCACTTTGCTGAGGCTTACGCTTGATAGGTCCCTTTATGTAATCGCCTGTTTTAAGCTTAAATCTTCTTATGAGTGCCGGTGATATGTATATATCCTTATCTCCGGGCATGTAGTTATCGCTTCTTATGAAACCGTAGCCGTCTGCCATAACCTCCAGAAGTCCGCTTGCATAGTTTCCGCTATCCTCTGCAGGGTTATACTCCTGGCCGTCATACACCATGAGTGACTTCTTCTCGGGAAGCTTCTCATGACTTACCTCCGGCAGCTTATCGCTTCTCCTTATAGCAGGTTTTTCATCAAACCTTACGGGAGCCTTGCTATCTGATTTTACCGGAGGCTTACTCTCCGCTTTTACCGGAGGCTTGTTCTCTGCCTTTACCGGAGGCTTATTCTCTGCCTTTACGGGAGGCTTTCCCTCTGCCTTCACAGGGGACTTAGTCTCCGCTTTTGCGGATGACTTACCACCTGACGAAGGCTTAGTCTCTTTCTTTTCAGAAGACTTACTCTCTATGTCAGTCTTTCTTGGTCTGCCCCTCTTCTTCGGCTTCGGTGTCTCCGCCTCCTCAGTCGGTGCAGCCACCTTCGACTCCACTGGCTTATTTATCATCCTATCTACGTTCTCCAGAAGCTCTGCAAGCTCCTTCTTCTTAAGTCCTGTTATGTTGCGAAGGCCCTTCTCCTTCGCTCTCTCTCTTAACTCTGCTACACTGAGTTTGCTGTAATCCATAATTCTCCTTTCTGATTCATACATGATTTATATCTGGTTTACACTTACTCCTAATTTATGATTTAAGACTATTGCATTTTAAGTGTTTCTGATTTATTCTATAAAACTGATTACAAACTATCGGGGGATATTAATTTGGAAAATCTGCTACTATATAAACTAATGATTCTGTATATGCTTGACCGCATAGACGAGTATTCTCTTACCAACGAACAAATCTCAGCATTTATTCTTGATAAAGGCTATACTGACCTGTTCAATATTCACGAAGCACTGAGTGAGTTAATCGATAAGAACTTTATCTCTGCAAATACAATACGTGATACACAACATTACAAAATCACCGATTTCGGCGAGGAGGCTCTGCTCTACTTTGAAGACAGAATCTCCAACACTATTAAACAAGAAATTGTGGATTATTTCAAGCACGAAAAAATAAAACTGAAAACCGAATCGGAAATATCCGCTGACTATCGTCAGAAGGAAAACGGTGAATATCTGGTTGAATGCTCTGTAAATGAGAAGAAGGAGCCGCTGATGCGACTGAGCTTCAGTGTCCCCGACAAAACCATAGCCAGAACCATATGCGAGAACTGGCGGACTAATAACGCCGAAATATATCAGTATCTTGTAAGTGAGCTTTGGAACAAAAAGAAGTAGCCCCTAAAGCTCCCACAGCAGTGACAGTATCTCGTCTCTGCCTTCCCTTGTAACAGATGAAAAGGCTATAATCGGAGTGTCTGCGGGCGCTCCGAGTTTTTTTCGTATAACGGACAGACACTTGGACAGCTGGCTTCTCTTTATCTTGTCCTTCTTCGTTGCCACAATTATAGGACTGTATCCGCTCTCTACTATCCACCTATACATCATTACGTCATCGGCAGTCGGCTCGTGTCTTATATCCACCAGCAGAAGTACTGCAGACGGTCCCGGCTGCGACGAGAGATATCTCTCTATCATCTTGCCCCATGAAGCTCTCTCCTGCATGGATGCCTTGGCATAGCCATAGCCGGGAAGATCCACGAAGTATACATCCTTCGACATGCGCGGTGCTGCATCCTCACTCCTCTTATCCTCTGACATCCTGACTGTATAGAAATTAATCGTAACCGTCTTACCGGGACTTGATGATGTCCTGGCCAGATTCTTACGCCCCAGCAGGCCATTTATGAGGGATGACTTTCCCACGTTAGACCTACCGGCAAAAGCTACCTGTATCTCATCGATAGCAGGTAGCTTGCTGGTTACTCCACATACATATTTTAGTTCAGAACTGTTAATAATCATAAATTCTAACTCCGAAACAGCTATGCCGTCTCATCACCTGACTTACGTGCAGCCTTCGATGCTGCAGTCCTGTGTTTACCGTTGTGCATAACCTCAGGACTTCCGGTGCCTTCTATGGTTTCCTTGTTTATAACACAGGCATCTATCGTATCATCCGAGGGTATCTCAAACATTATATCTGTCATAACGCTCTCGAGTATAGCTCTCAGACCTCTCGCACCTGTGCCTCTCTCCATGGCTTCATGTGCAACCTCACGGAGAGCCTCGTCTGTAAATGACAGATCTACTCCGTCAAAGTCAAACAGCTTCTTATACTGCTTAACTATGCTTGCCTTAGGCTCAGATAGTATGCTTACAAGTGCCTCCTCATCGAGCTCATCAAGTGTTACAACTACCGGCAGACGACCTATAAACTCAGGTATAAGTCCATACTTAACTATATCATGAGGCTGAACCTGCTTCAGTGTCTCAGACTTAACTATGCCGTCATCCTTCTCGATGTCAGCGTTAAAGCCCATGGACCTCTGACCGATTCTGCTCTCTATAACAGTGTCAAGGCCATCAAACGCACCACCGCATATAAAGAGGATGTTGGTTGTATCTATCTGTATGAACTCCTGCTGTGGATGCTTTCTGCCACCCTGAGGAGGTACAGATGCGACCGTACCCTCGATGATTTTAAGCAGTGCCTGCTGTACTCCCTCTCCCGATACATCACGGGTTATGGATACATTCTCGGACTTCTTGCATATCTTATCTATCTCATCTATATAGACGATACCGTACTCGGCCCTGTCAACATCATAGTCAGCAGCCTGTATAAGCTTGAGGAGGATATTCTCCACATCCTCACCGACATAGCCGGCCTCTGTAAGTGTTGTTGCATCAGCTATGGCAAATGGTACATTCAGCATCTTCGCCAGTGTCTGTGCAAGATATGTCTTACCGGAACCGGTCGGTCCTATCATCAGTATATTAGACTTCTGAAGCTCAGTGTCATGTCCCTGAGATATCAGAGCTCTCTTATAGTGATTATAGACAGCTACCGAGAGAGTCTTCTTGGCTCTCTCCTGTCCTATGACATACTGATCCAGGAACTCCTTAATCTCCTTCGGCTTCGGAAGCTTCATATCTATGGAGAAATCTCCGATATCATAGTCCTCAGCCACTATATCCGCGCATATACCTACGCATTCGTTACATATACATCCCTCAGGTCCCTTAATCATTCTTCTGACCTGATTCTCTGTCTTGCCGCAAAACGAGCATCTCACCTTGCCGCTGTTATTCTTTGAAGCCACGTTGCTTCCTCCAGTGTGTGAAATTTAATTACTCTCTGTTTGTAACCACATGATCTATAAGACCATAGTCCTTAGCCTGCTCAGCCGTAAGCCAGTTATTTCTCTCACAGTCAGCAAGCACAGTCTCGTAGTCCTTTCCGCAGTTATCAGCCATGATGGATATGAGATTCTTCTTGATTCTGAGAATGTGCTCAACCTCTATCTCCATATCCGTAGCCTGTCCCTGTGTTCCGCCGAGAGGCTGATGTATCATAATCTCCGAGTTCGGAAGAGCATATCTCTTGCCCTTCGTACCGCCTGACAGCAGGAACGCACCCATAGATGCAGCCATACCGACACAAATAGTTGATACATCACACTTGATATAGTTCATCGTGTCATATATAGCCATACCTGCGGTTACGCTTCCGCCCGGGCTGTTTATGTACAGGCTTATATCCTTCTTTGTGTCCTCTGATTCAAGAAAGAGAAGCTGCGCAACCACAAGACTTGCAGTTACATCATTTACTTCGTCACCGAGAAATATAATCCTCTCCTTCAGAAGTCTTGAATATATGTCATATGCTCTCTCTCCACGATTGGTTGTCTCTATGACTGTAGGTACAAGTGCCATTATTTCTTAATCTCCTTTACATTATCTGCTATATACTCGACAGCCTTCTGCATCCTGAGATCCTCTGTGATGCTCTCAGCTCCCTTGTCACCCATTATTTCCTTTATCTTGTCTACTTCCATGCTGTACTGCTTAGCCATCTTCTCGATCTCAGCATCTATCTCCTCCTGAGATACCTCGAAGTTCTGCTCCTTAGCAACAGCCTCGATTACAAGACTATTCTTAATTCTTCTCTCTGCCTCAGGACGAACCTGTTCCATAAGCTGCTCATGTGTGAGACCTGTCATCTGATAGTAGTTCTCCATGTTCATGCCCTGATACATAAGCTGCTGAGCGAACTCATCTATCATCTGTCTCTGTCTGGTCTCTATCATAGGCTCAGGAATATCCATCTCAGAAGCACCTGCAAGAAGCTCCACAGCCTTCTCCTGCTTCATATTCTTGGCTGCATTTGTCTTTCTCTCCTCGAGCTTAGCTCTTACATCAGCCTTATACTCATCAACTGTATCGAAGTCTGTTGTATCGCCTACGAACTCATCATCCAGCTCAGGGTAGATGCTTCTCTTGATAGCCTTAAGCTTACACTTAAATACAGCAGCCTTACCTGCGAGGTCCTCTGCCTGATACTCCTCGGGGAAGGTAACATTTACATCGAACTCATCTCCGATGTTGTGACCAACTATCTGATCCTCAAAGCCGGGGATAAATGAACCTGATCCAAGTACAAGAGGATAGTCCTCACCCTTGCCGCCTTCAAATGCCACGTCATCAACGAAGCCCTCAAAGTCGATGGTTGCCTCGTCATCCATAGCTGCGGGAGCATCCGTGATATCCTCCTTACGAGCGTTCTGCTTAAGATTTCTCTTTATCTCGGCATCAACATCCTCATCAGTTACAACAACATCCTCTACCTCCACCTCAAGGCTTGCGATATCTCCGAGCTTAACCTCAGGCTTTGTAGCAACCTTAGCAGTATAGATGAAGTCCTTGCCCTTCTCTATCTGTGTAACACCTATCTCAGGTGAAGAAACTATATCGAGATCACAGTTCTCAAGCTCCTCGGGATAGGTCTTGTTGATCAGGTTGTTTGCTGCATCCTCGTAGAATACCGCAGGACCATACATCTTCTCTATCATAGCCATGGGAACATGACCGTTTCTGAAGCCGTCAAGCTTGAACTTACCCTTGTTCTTATTATATACCTCTACGAGAGCCTGCTTAAAATCCTCTGCCGGAACCGTAATAGTAAGCTCTGCCATATTGCCCTCTAACTTCTCGTAACTTAAACTCATTTCTGTAAATCCTCCTTAAAATTAACCTTAGCGCCTGTATAGGCACGCAATTATCGAGATTATATCACGTGACTTATTCAAAGTCTATCATAAAATCACTCATCAAAATCCTGCCACATGTCTTATAAACAAACGCCTCGGCTACTCATCTATCTCCTTAACAAGCCCTGTCATAAGTGTAACGGTATGCCTTATAGCCTGCTTCTGAAACTCGGGATAATCCATCTCGGCTGAGTTATCAGCCTTATCGGATATCGCCCTTACTATAAGGTACGGAACCGAGTTAAGCCATGCTACCTGGGCTATAGCTGCACCCTCCATCTCACAGCAAAGTGCTTTGCCGAAGCTCTCATAGTTCCTTGCAGCACTCATGACACCCTCTCGCACCTTTCCGCCCGACACGAACTGATCTCCGCTTACGACCATTCCCTCGAAGACACCTATCTCCGGGATGTCTCTCGTGCAGATGTTATGTGCTATCATACGCAGGTCCTCATCCGCCGAAAATACCGACTCCTCCTGGTCCGGAATCTCACCTCTCTTATATCCGAGAGCCGTGACATCCATATCATGATACATAGCACTTGTCGACAGCACGATATCTCCGATATTTATCTCAGCATCAAGACTTCCTGCAACGCCTGTGTTTATAATCATATCAACATTATAAACTATACACATGATCTCGGCGGCAACGGCGGCATTTACCTTACCTATACCGCACTTCACCATAACCACATCCCGACCGTACATAACACCTCTTATAAATGTCATGCCTGAGTGTATGCCTATGCTTACATCATGGCTGCTCTCCTCATGCATTATGTCTCTCAGCTCACTTATCTCCTGATCCATTGCTGCTATAATACCTATCATCTGTCGTACCTCACATATATTATTATACTTAAAAATCTGACTCTCGCACTCAACCGGCTGTTTAATCGAGTAGGGAAGACTTCGTCTCCCCCTACTCGATTGGTGCCTGCGATACTTCGTATCGCAGTTTCTGCAAGCAAAGCTTGCAGAAATAATCTGCTTCGCAGATTGCATCCACGAAGCAATGCTTCGTGGATCCGTGCCATGCCTTCGGCAGCCACGGACTAATACAAACCGACTTCAAAATCAGTAAATGATTCTGAAGTCGGTTAATTTACTAAAACATTATACCATCAGGCATCCTGTATCATCGAGTGCCACTCCTGCAGTGAGTGTATACGACCGTGACTTCTGCGGTTCATGTGGTCGATACCCTCGGCTGCTGCACGTCCGGCTGCTATGGTAGTGATGTAAGGCACCTTATACTTAACGGCAGCCTTTCTGAGGTAGCTGTCGTCATGGATTGAGCTCTTACCCGACGGCGAGTTAATAATCAGATGTATCTCACCGTTCTGGATGTGATCCAGTATATTCGGACGTCCCTCGTAGAGCTTCTTAACCTTAACTGCAGGTACTCCTGCCTCTGTTATCTTATCAAAGGTTGTACCGGTTGCCATAACCCGGAAGCCGTTATTATAGAGAAGCTTCGCAACCTCTGCAACCTCAGGCTTATCCTGGTCATTCACAGAGAGAAGCACTGTACCCTTAAGCGGAAGTATCTGCTTGGCAGCCTCCTCAGCCTTGAAGAATGCGCCTCCTGCTGACTTGGATATACCGAGCACCTCGCCTGTCGAACGCATTTCCGGTCCGAGAATCGGGTCTACCTCAGGGAACATATTGAACGGGAAAACTGCCTCCTTTACTCCGTAGTACGGAATCCTCCTCTCCTTAAGTGTAGGAACAGGCGAGGGACGTCCCGTAATTTCTGAAGTGATGATATCTGTCGCGATAGGCACCATACTGATACCGCACACCTTAGATACAAGGGGAACAGTACGTGACGCTCTGGGATTTGCCTCAAGCACATAAACCACTCCTTCTTCTATTGCATACTGCATATTCATAAGACCTACAACATGCATCTCCTCAGCGATACGCTTCGTGTACTCCTTGATAGTAGCCAGGTTATCCTCGGATATATGCTTCGAAGGGATGATGCAAGCAGAGTCGCCGGAGTGTATACCTGCAAGCTCGATATGCTCCATAACTGCGGGAACGTATGCATTTGTGCCATCTGATATAGCATCTGCCTCACACTCAGTAGCGTGATGCAGGAAACGATCTATAAGTATAGGTCTGTCAGGCGTGACACCGACCGCAGCCTGCATATAGCCTGTCATACTCTCATCATCATATACGACCTCCATGCCACGACCGCCGAGTACGTACGAAGGACGAACCATAACAGGATATCCGATGCGGTTAGCTATCGCCTTTGCCTCCTCGACTGTTGTCGCCATACCCGACTCAGGCATAGGGATGCCGAGCTTATCCATCATAGCTCTGAACTCGTCTCTGTCCTCTGCGAGGTCTATAACCTCAGGAGAGGTTCCGAGTATCCTAACACCGTTCTTCTCAAGCTCTGATGCCAGATTAAGAGGTGTCTGACCACCGAACTGTGCGATAACTCCGACAGGCTTCTCCTTATTATATATAGCGAGTACATCCTCAAGTGTAAGCGGCTCAAAGTAGAGCTTATCCGATGTATCGTAGTCTGTAGATACAGTCTCCGGATTACAGTTTACTATGATAGTCTCGAATCCGAGCTTCTTCAGTGACTTAGCAGCATGTACGCAGCAGTAGTCAAACTCGATACCCTGACCTATACGGTTAGGTCCGCCACCGAGTATCATAACCTTCGGCTTGTCAGACTTAACCTCATTCTTATCAGGTGCACAGTAGGTTGAATAGTAGTATGAGCTGTCAGGCGTACCGGATACATGCACATAGTCCCATGCTTCAGTCACACCTATAGCCTCGCGTGCACTCCTGATAGCATCCTCAGATACACCAAGTATCTCTGACAGGTACTTGTCAGAGAAACCATCCTTCTTTGCCTGTGTAAGTGCAGCGTCATCGGGAACACGTCCAACGAAGTCACGTACGAGACTCTCCTCCTCATCTACCAGCTCCTTCATCTGCTCGATGAAGTACTTCTTTACAAATGTTATCTCATGTATCTCATCTACGGTTGCTCCCTTACGAAGTGCCTCGTACATGATGAAGTGCCTCTCACTTGAAGGAGTAATAAGCATATGCATCAGCTCCTCCTTAGACTTATCATAGAAGTCCTTCACATGACCGATACCATAGCGGCCCTTCTCAAGTGAACGGACAGCCTTCTGGAAAGCCTCCTTATAGTTCTTACCTATAGACATCACCTCGCCGACAGCACGCATCTGTGTTCCGAGCTTATCCTCAACACCCTTAAACTTCTCGAATGCCCATCTTGCATACTTGATTACGACATAGTCACCATCCGGTACATACTTATCAAGTGTTCCATACTTACCGCAGGGAATCTCTGAAAGTGTGAGACCGGATGCCAGCATAGCAGATACAAGTGCGATAGGGAATCCTGTTGCCTTGGAAGCAAGTGCCGAAGAACGTGAGGTTCTGGGATTTATCTCTATAACTACTATACGTCCCGATACAGGGTCATGGGCAAACTGTACATTTGTACCGCCGATAACCTGGATAGACTCTACTATCTTGTAGGCCTGACGCTGCAGCTCAGCCTGTACATCCTCTGATATGGTAAGCATGGGGGCACTGCAGAACGAGTCTCCGGTATGAATACCCATGGGATCGATATTCTCTATGAAGCAGACGGTTATCATGTTGTTGTCCTTATCTCTGACAACCTCCAGCTCAAGCTCCTCCCAGCCGGTTACAGACTCCTCTACGAGCACCTGTCCGACAAGAGACGCCTTAAGTCCTCTCGAGCAAACGGTCGTAAGCTCCTCGCGGTTATATACGAGACCGCCGCCGGCACCACCCATGGTATATGCAGGTCTCAGAACCACCGGATAACCAAGTGTATCGGCAATCTTCAGAGCCTCATCCACTGAGTAGGCAACCTCTGAGCGTGCAACCTCGATGCCAAGCGACTCCATAGTGTTCTTAAACTCGATACGGTCCTCACCACGCTCGATAGCATCAACCTGTACACCGATAACCTTTACATTATACTTATCCAGGATACCCTTTTGAGCCAGCTCGGCACAAAGATTAAGACCTGACTGTCCGCCAAGATTTGGAAGCAGTGCATCAGGTCTTTCCTTATCTATGATGGCTTCAAGACGATTCACATTAAGAGGCTCGATGTATGTAACATCAGCCATCTCCGGATCAGTCATGATTGTAGCCGGATTAGAGTTAACCAGTATAATCTGGTAACCGAGATTTCTGAGAGCCTTGCAGGCCTGGGTACCTGAGTAGTCGAACTCACATGCCTGACCTATAACGATAGGTCCGGAGCCGATAATCAGTACCTTGTGGATATCAGTTCTTTGTGACATTTTGTAACCTCCTGGAATATTTATGAATATTGTAAATGGCTTATTCAGGCGGTCACATGACACGTGACCGCACTTTTATAACTATATCATATAATCTTTGAATTTTCTTTATTTTTTATCTAAAACACGCCGAAATGCATTTACTAAAATTCTCTCCTATCATTTCCTGTTGTAAGTTATACATAGCCCCTAACTGCAGGATTTTCATGTTCATTCTGAAGGTTTTCACATGTAACCATATCATATCTCCTTACGGCACAACCGGTGTCCAGTACTCCTGGTTGTACATATCAGTCAGCACATATGTAACCTGTGCCCCGTCTCCGACATCCTCATAGCTAAGCAGGAGGTCATCACTGTAGATTATCTGATCACCGAGGTAGTAGGTATCACTGTAATCACCCTCATAGGTGTAGTAGTCACAGAGGAAATCTATGGTTGTGCCCTCTTCGATTTCCGTAACTCCCTTCGCGACTGTCTCAGTCTCACCGTCAGCGTAGTCATATCTTGCACCGGCTATATATCCGCCGGGGTTGTCACTGTCAAATACAATTATAAGATTTGCCAGCTCACCGTCCAGCATAACAGGCACTCTGCCCTGTACTGTCGTGTTGCCGTCCTCATCATCTATGGATGACTCGAAGTAAAAGGCAACCGGCTGATTATCTATGGAGAACCAGAGATTATCGGTCTCTCCTATCAGTCCTCCGTCATCAGTGAAGCTATAGGTATTATCGAGTCCGAGATCCACATAACCCTCACCGTCGTCTACGAACATATTTACGCAGAGGTTCTGTATAAGCTCCCACTGCTCCGTATCCAGATACATCACATGCGTTCCGTCATCAGCCTCGGTCCACGCCATAGCTGATGCATCGAACTGATTACCGGATACATAGGCTGCCGCCGTATCCGCATCATATACAGACGAGTCAGACAGGTATGAAGCCTCATCTGCATCGAGTCCCTCTATGCTTCTGCCTCCCGTCATAAATGCACTCATAAGTGAAGATATAGCATCCGTACCGGAGGTCGAGCCCGAGCCCAGTGCTAGTCCGAGCAGTGAGCTTACGGCACTTCCCGTACCGCCTGCAGCCGCCTGACCTGTTGTCTCAAGTCCCGCAAATGCCTTGATACACTTGTTATACTCATCATCCATACCGATATCATCGTTGATAGACACAACCGTATCCACCTTCGACGCCCTCTTATACGGGAAGTATATCGAGATGCCGTATGCGTTCGTCATAGAGGACGATGTCCTGTTATACTTTACAGCCGACAGGAGCACCTCAGAGAGTGCCTTAGCCTCATCCGTACCGAGAGTATTTGCAAAGTTTACAAGATCTATCTGATCGATGCCCGATGATGTAGCAAACTCTCTTGTGCTGACTCTTGCATCAGATACAGTCTGATAGCTCTCACTCTTAATCAGTTCACTTGTATCGGTTGAAAATGCTGACAGCTTATCAGGAACAGTTTCTGAAAGCTCAGCCAGGTCGATAACCGAAAGTGTGGTCTTCTGACCTGCACATCTGCGGTTACACTCCTCGATGAAGCCGTCCACTATATTCTGTCCTATCTCCAGAGTCGACATCGATGTATTCTCACCGAGAGCCGTAAGCCACTTAGTATAGTACCAGCCGATACCCGGCTCCGTCTCTTCCGACGCTATCAGATAGTCAGCATAGTTACTTACCATGATAGCCGTCTCAAGCGTTGCCATAAGACATGCATCAAAGCCTATAAAGTCAAAGGTCTGTCCAGAGTTCTTAAGCGCCCTGTTTATACCCGACAGGTTCATAGATCCTGCAGTCGAGTGCTTCTCGTCGTAGCCATAGCCGGATATAGATCCACCGCCGTGATCCCAGAAGATAAGGTCCTGTCTGTTCGCAGGATAGTTCTCTGCGCAGTACTGTATAAATGACGTCAGCGTATCAGGATCAGTCATCGCCTTATCACCGTCATCAGCCACAAGAAGCTCCATCTTACCGCTTCTGACACGGTATATCTGATTTACATCACTGCTGATACCTGTCGTCTTCCAGCCCTTACATCCGCCGGTATATACTATTATCTGCACATTATCCGAAAATGTCGCCGACGCCATCTCAGCTAAGTCATTCGACGCCATACCGCTCCTGGACTCAAGGTCTGTACCGCACATATAAACCATGATTGTTACGGTATCCTGACCGTCACCGAGTATGGTGGTTCTCTTATCTCTTGCCTCAGATGCAACAGACGTGTTGAGCTTACTTGTGTTATTCAGTCCGTCCTGCCATCCACCGGTTGATATACCGCTTCCTGCGAAGCTGCTGACTATACTGCTGAGTGCAGATGAACCGGAGTATGAGCTGCCGGATGAACTCGATGTACTGCTCGATGAACCGGTACCGGAGCTGGTTGTACCCGAGTAGTCACTGCTGCTGCCCGAGCCGCCCATAAACATCTTCAGCAGGAACATTATGATAACTATAAGTATAGCTCCGCCGCCGGTCGCTCTTGTCACACCACGTCCCGAGCCGCCGGATGATGTCGGACGAACACTTCCCTGACTCGCACTCTTACGTCCCTTATAGCCGTCACTTCTTCCTACAGGACCGGTTCCGAGTCCGCTGCCTCTCTTCTTAACTCCCTTGGAGTTACCGGTTGAGTTTCTCTGTCTGTTTGAACTTCTTGGATCCATGAATTAATCCTCCCTCTCAAGTCGATATGCCTATTATAACCTCAGTTCTCCTATATCGCTCTTACTTTTTATATAGCTTATATTTCTTCCTCCGTCATATCCTTCTCTCTGTTAAATGCATCGTACAGGCACGGTATAACTATAAGTGTAAGCAGCGTACCGTATATCATACCTCCTACCACAACTATCGCCATCGGCTGTGACAGCTCCGTACCTGAGCCCATGCCAAGTGCCATGGTCGACATAGATATAATCGTGGTAAGTGCCGTCATAAGTACGGGTCTCAGTCTGGTCTTCGATGACTCGATGATAGCCTCCCTCTTCGGCATGCCCTGACGCCTCAGCTGTATGATATAGTCAACCAGCACGATACCGTTATTAACGATTATACCCGATAGCATAACAAAGCCTATCAGAGCTATAACACTTATCGGTCTGCCCGATATATACAGAAGTGCAAATCCGCCCGTAAATGCAAGCGGTATAGTAAACATGATGATAAACGGTGACAAAAGGCTCTGGAACTGTGCCACCATTATGAGATATATAAGTATTACCGCGAGAAGCAGCATCAAAAGCACCTGCTCTATCGCCTCATCCGTCGCTTCATTTTCGCCTGTTATGGATACCGAGTAGCCCTCCGGCACATCAAGCGTATCGAGCTTCCTTTGTACTGCCTTGCCGACAAGTCCGGTGTTATAATCAGACTCAACACTAGCGCTTACCTGTATATACTTGGTCTGGTTATTTCTCGAAATAGTGGTAAGTGTCTCCTCACGTGAGAACTCTGCTATCTCCGACAGCTTGACCTCCTCTGTTTCACCGGTCTCCGTATCCGTATAGCTTACCGTCATCGCCTCTATATCCGAGAGTGTCACCTCCGACTGTTCTCCCGTCTGTACATACACATCATAGTCCTTCGATTCAGTCACAAGCGTCGTCGATACCGTATCGCTCGCAAGCGACTCGGCAACAGCAGACATAACCTGCGCCGCCGTAAGTCCGTAGCCTGCCGCCTTCTCCTTATCTACAGAAATGATAAACTCCGGTGTCATATCCGACATACCGTCCTTGACTCTCTTTATTCCTTCCACTTTACCTATGAGCTCAGCTACCTCTGTGGCCAGCTCCTCGAGTGTGTCCAGCTCCTTACCCTTAACCATAACCGATATTCCGCTTCCGGTAAGCATCGACATATCCAGCATCGACGTATCGACTGTAACCCTGCAGTCAAGGTCAGACGCCGCATCCTGTATCATAGCCTCCGACTCCTCATTTGAGAGTGAGCTGTCCTCATCGAGAAGAACATACATCGTAACCGAGTTGCCGCTGCTCGAGTTCAGCGCTCCGAGCGTCGACGACGAGCCTATCATGGCACCGACAGTCTCTACTTCCTCTATCTCCGTCAGTCTGTCCATCAGAGTATCCGAGTAGCCGCTCATCTGGGCAAATGTCTTCTCCTCGTCTGTCGGCTGTGACAGAGTAACAGTAATCTGCTGACTGGTCATATCAGGTATAAACTCCGTACCTCTGCTATAAGAAAGTGTGAAGGAAAGCCCCAGCAGTGCCGCCATAACTATAAATACAACCGGCTTAAATCTCATACAAACAGCTATAACCCTGCCGTACCACCTCATAAACGCTCCCTCTGTCGAGCCCATGTTAGCCTTGCTGTTCTTCAAAACTCCCTGAGCCATGGCCGGAACCACCGTCAGTGCTACAACAAGTGACGCAGTAAGTGTATATGCTATGGTAAGTCCCATATCCACGAAGAGCTGTCTTGTAAGACCCTCGGTAAATACAATCGGAAGGAATACTCCTATGGTCGTAAGTGTGGAGCCGGTTATCGCTCCTGCCACCTGACTTGCTCCGTAGACAGCCGACTTCTTTATACTCTCACCGTTTCTGTAGAGACGGTATATATTCTCTATAACAACTATAGAGTTATCAACCAGCATACCTATGCCGAGTGTAAGACCCGACATTGATATGATATTCAGCTTTATACCCGTGAAGTACATGAGTACGATTGCAAATATAAGCGATATAGGTATAGCACAGGCTATTATGAGTGTAGGTCTGAAGTCTCTCAGGAATACTATAAGTACCAGCATGGCAAGTGCCGCGCCGACGATTACATTTTCGAGGATGGACTGTGCGATTATATCTATATAGACACCCTGGTCCATAAGTATCGAGAAGCCTACATCCTCAGCGTAGGTGGACTCTATGGTTTCAAACTTCTCCTGTATGGAGTCGGATACGTCCCCCGTGGAGTAGCCTGTCTGCTTCTCCATACTCAGCAGTATAGCCGTGCTGCCATTTACCTTGGCGTATACCTCTGATGAATTATCGACCATCTCTACATCAGCGATATCTCCGAGAGTTATAACTCCGACACTGTCCATACCTATATCTATCAGAACAAGCTCGCGCAGTGCATCTATATCCGATACATTCTCGCCAACCTTAACTATATATTGGTCACCGTCCTCGCTTACATATCCGACAGGCATCTCGATATTCTGTGCAAGCAGGAGGTTATTTATAACATCCATCGAAAGAACGCCCGTGAGGTCTGCCTGCTTAAGAGCGCTTTCCTTTGCACTGTCTATCTGCTCACGTGCCTGCTCGAGGCTTGCCTTACCGAGTGTCAGCTGAGCTGATGCCTCTGACATCTTAATCGTATTCTTTATGGTTTCCGACTCAAGCATCTGCATAGCCTGATTAACCGTGAGCTTGCCGTCGTTAATCTGAGACAGCGCCGCATCTATAGTATTTATACCGGTGATGATTTCAGTCTGCTTCTCGGTGATAGTTCCGAGCAGCCCCGGTATATCCAGGTACGAGCTTATACTCATATCATCCGGGAGGATATCATTTATATAGGAAATGCTCTGACCTGCTGCCGCTATACGAAGTGCATCGCTGAGTGTAGATGATAGTGACTCAGCATCTGTACTGCTGAGTATCTTACTTATGTCAGTTGCAGAGCCACCTGCACTGCTGCTTCCTGCCGCATCAGTTATGCTTGCAACTACACCCTCCGCAGCATCCGCCGCCATTCTGTCACTTACCTGTGACAGAACCTCCGTATATCCCGATACATCGTCTCCGTAGGCCGCAAGTGCAGCTGACAGTGTGCCGAGACTTGAAGCCGCATCGCTAACCGACATACCTGCAGCCTCCTTAAACTGCTCCGCGCTTAGAGTTCCATTTGCGTAGAGACTTAGGACACTGCTGAGAGAAGTCGCCGAGCTCTGCATGGTCTGTACGCTATTATAAACGCTTGCCAGAAGCTCCGATACCGTAGCAAGTGTGTCATGGGTTGTGAGCAGCTGTGTACGCGTACTCTCAAGCTCCGCCTGCTTCTCATAGAGCTCTGACTCTGTCTGACTGAGCTTCGCCGAGTTCTGTCCTATGGTACTCGCAAATGCATCCTTACCGCTCTCAAGCTGTGTCTCGCTGTCCTCTATCTCCTCCTCAGCATCTGTAATGGATGCATAAGCATCATCAAACTGTCCCTCTATCTCAGACTGTATCTTGTCATTTAAGGCCGCTATCTTATCATCATCGAGGGTAACTATTACCTTCTCCTCTACACCTCCGAGCATAGTAACGGATGCAACACCCTCGACACTCTCGAGATCCGGAACTATCTCTGACTCCGTGTAGTCGGTAAGCTTGATACTGTCCATGCCCTCCACATCAACCGCTGCAACCATAACGGGCAGCATGTCCGGATTTATCTGCATGACTATAGGAGAACCGGTCGAGCTTGGCAGGGTTCCCTCTATCTGATCCAAAGCTGATGATATCTCTATCATGATGGAATCCATATTTGTTGTCTGCTCAAACTCGAGCATAATCATAGAATAGCTGTTATAAGATGAAGACTCCATCTCCTTAAGATTTGTAGTTGACGCAAGTGCGGCTTCAACCGGAGCCGTAACATCAGACTCCACCTCCTCAGGACTGGCTCCCATATCGGTAACTACAACGACAACATACGGCAGCTCCATATCAGGAAGCAAGTCCATAGTCATCTTCGTAAGCGCAACTACACCTATAACTATAATAGCCACCACGACAACCAGTACCGTGTACGGCCTTTTGACGCTGTACTTTGATATCATAATCCCTCTCTCTTTGCCGGACTAATCCGGCTGCTTACCTATTTATCAATATCTCAGATTATATCATATTCATATATATCCGGCACGTCTCTGCTCCGGATTTGATGCTATCGCAGCTTTACTGCATAACACATCTTATATACCGCCGACCATTAACTGAACACCGGTCTTACAAATCAATGCCGATAATCAGTACTACCTGGCGTTCTTCATGTCATTTAGATAGTCAATGTCCGGCTTTACCTCGCCGTATCTCACTCCGTCATATAGACGTGTCAGCCGTCTTGCCCCGTCCTCGCTCATCGAATAGCTCGAGAGCGCACGCCTTATGTCTCCCGTCGTATAGGTTTCGAACGGCTTAAACCTGTCCTTCATAGAGAGCACACGTTTCCTGTATATACGACGTGCACGAGCCTCCGGAGTCAGTGCCCCCGGTACCCGCCTCTTCGGCAGCTTCTCCTCATCCGTATCCTTCTTACGCGCCCGCCTTAACTCCTCAACCTGGTCTATGGTGCTCCTGTGTTTCAGGAAGAACACCCTGATGATACGTCTGAAGAGCATGATGACCATATACATCAAAATCAAAGTTACCGTAGCCTTCATGATAAACTCCATGATGACTCCGAAGAGATTTGCATCCTCTGCCGTCTGCTCTATCGCCTGCATCTGATTTCCCATGCCTGCCGTACCCGATGAGAGAAGACTCGCAAGTATGCTCATGATAAGCAGTATCACCTGAACTATTATCTTAACCAGCGTAAGGAGTGCCTTCACGAACTTATACGTCACATCGTAGAGCTGCAGATAGTCTGCAAGTATGATGAAGAGTGTAAGCATAGTAAGTATACAGCATACAACCAGGGAGTTTACCGGAACTATCCTGTCAAGCGGCAGCCCCGTTACTCCGCTTTGCGAACGCACGTAGCCCATCATCCCCTGCACATACATCCTCAGCATAAATATGATATAAAGCACCACAGGACACACGTAGCCGAGCATCCGTATATGGCTGTCACCCATATATGCACCTATAGCCGTGATAAATACAGCCGGTATAAATGCACTGAGCGGAGCATCTCCGAGCCGTGAATACTCATAGTCCTTATGTATATATACCGAAGAGTCTGCCATCAGTATAATAGCGATTACCACGACAACGCCCTTCAGAAAGTATCCGTCGGCAAACCAGAACAGTGCCGCCGCAGGAATCAGATGCAGCAGGATATTTACGATTATATAGTGTGACAGATCACGTATCACATACGATACGACTATCCCCGCCACAAGCCACACAGCATATACCGGCTTCATACCGACCGACACATACGACAGAGCGAAGTCCATCAGCATATAGAGAAGCACTGCCCAGTAGAGCATTCTCAGAACTATACTTATCTTCTCAAGTCTGCTATACACCGAGCATCACCTCCCATCCGTAGGCATATGGCCTGTCAGGGTGATAGGGAAACTCATCGTAGTACGGCACCACAAGTCTTACCACATTTCCTGTTGACTCGATACGGTCAAGCATCCCCAGCATATCATCCTTATGATACGGTGATATAACAAGATACATCGTATCGCTCTCACCACGACCGGCTGCGAGTTCCGCTTCGAGAAATCTCATAAATGCATCCTTACCCTCGGAGCCTGCTATCTCAGTAAGACTTCTGTCGATTACATTCATATGAGGCTTGCCCGTACCGAAGTCCACCGGTACTATGGATGACTTATCTGCTGCGAGTGCATTTGTTATAAGTGCTACACTGACTCCTGCTGATGTGAGGTCTCTCGCAAAGCTGCTGGCAAGTGATATAGCCTCCTCGAGCAGCTTGTTGGTTTCTATCATATAGTCTGTATCAAGGTTCAGAAGTATCTTCACACGGCTATCCATACTGTAGCCATATACATTTACCATAGGTGATCCCTGACAGCGGGCTGTCTGCTTCCAGTTTATGCTTCTGTAGGCGTCGCCCGGTCTATACTCTCTCACACCGCGGAAGATGAGCGGGTCCTCGATATAGGCCTTCCTAATCTCCGTACTGCCGAAGATTCCTCTGTAGAAATATCTGAAGCGATCGGTGCCGAGCTTCGCCGGATATACGTATATACTGTCCGGTGCCGGAAGCATAGCTCCCTCCTGGTCTGTCATAAACAGGTCCTTCACAAGTACTGACAGATTCTGTATCGACATCACGCCGCGGCGCGTTCCTGTAAACTCCAGACGTCTCGTCACTCTCTGATGACCGAGCACTGAGAATACCTCATTCTTATGATAGTAGTCGGTCACGACAGCATTTTCCTTTTCGGTAAAGACAAGCGACTTATCGATTGAAAACTTTACATGAAAAACAGGAAGAGGGAGTACCTTATCGTTCTCGATAGTCTCGATAAGGCACGCCTTCTCCCCGCACTCTATATACTCTCTGTCAAATCTGCAGTCCACATCCAGCCCCCTGTACCAGTAGTAACGATACAAAAGCTTCTGAACCATATAAAATATAAACAGTACTACTGTGGCTGTGATTATCTTCATATATTACTCCCAGTCCTCAACAGGTACGCTGACTCCCGCTACTACCTCCGCTATTATATCTCTCACGTCCCGGAGTCTCATGCTGCCTGAGGTCGGAACTATTCTGTGCGCCAGCACATACGGTGCCAACACTCTTACATCATCCGGTGTAACGAAGCTTCTATCCGATATAGCGGCAAATGCCTGCGCCATCCTCATAAGATTTAGCGATGCTCTGGGACTTGTACCCGAGAAAATCTTCGCCGTGCTTCTCGTTGCTGCAGCTATATCCACTATATACTGCATCACAGGCTCAGCCACCTTAACGGTCCTGACCACCTCTGCAGCTGCTGTTATATCCGCCGCCGTGCATACCGGTCGTATTTCCTCCTCCGGATTATCCGTGAGGAAGCGTGCCAGTATAGCAGCCTCGTCAGCCCTCGTGATATCTCCCATCGTGACCTTAATCATGAATCTGTCAAGCTGTGCCTCGGGAAGCGGAAATGTACCGCTCGTCTCAAGCGGATTCTCTGTTGCAATAACTATAAATGGACTTGCAAGCTCCATATCTTCACCGTCAACAGTTATCATGCTCTCCTCCATAGCCTGAAGCAGTGCACTCTGAGTTCTCGGTGTGGCACGGTTTATCTCGTCCGCGAGAAGAACATTTGTAAATACAGGACCCGCTACAAAGTGGAACTCTGTGTCCTTCTGACTGTAGATGTTAAGGCCCGTTATGTCCTGCGGCATAAGGTCGGGAGTAAACTGCACACGTTTAAATGTGCAGTCGATACTCTCCGCGATACATCTCGCCATGGTCGTCTTGCCCGTACCCGGATTATCCTCCAGCAGCACGTGACCGCCGGCCAGGATAGCCGAGAAGATGAGGCTGAACACCCTGTCCGAGCCAATCATGACAGTGCGGACGTTGGTGAGGACATCTGTATACAGTTTTCTGATGTCGCTTATTTCCATACGTTTATCCCTAAATTTATCAATTAATATACATTTCATCCACAAAAGTATAGTTTTTCAATCAAATGTTACATGAAGTACTTCACGCCTGACTCCATAATCCTCTGATTCTTATCACCGTAGATATTGATGTAGTCATCTGTGTCGCGTCTCTCAGAGTGTCCCATCTTACCGAGCACTCGTCCGTCAGGGCTTGTGATACCCTCGATAGCCATGTACGAACCGTTGATGTTATAGTCCTCGTCCATGGTAGGATTACCGTCTGCATCCACATACTGTGTCGCAACCTGACCTGCTGCGAAGAGCTTATCTATCCACTCCTTAGATGCGACGAACCGTCCCTCTCCGTGTGATATAGGAATCGAGTAAACTCCGCCGAGTGTTGCCTCGCTGAGCCAGGGGCTGAGGTTTGATACTACCTTTGTATATGCAATCCTGCTCTGGTGACGTCCGATAGAGTTACGTGCAAGTGTAGGTGAATCGCTCACCTGCTCCACTATCTCTCCGTGAGGCACAAGTCCGAGCTTTATCAGTGCCTGGAAACCGTTGCAGATACCGAGCACCAGTCCGTCACGGTCACTAAGGAGCTTCATTATCTCATCCTTTATCTTCTCGTTACGGAAGGTAGTTGCGATAAACTTACCCGAGCCGTCCGGCTCATCACCGCCTGAGAAGCCTCCGGGGAACATAACTATCTGAGCCTGTCTGATGCTGCTTACAAATGCATCAACTGACTCACGGATACCCTCTGCATCCATGTTATTAAGTACTACAACGTCAGTATCTGCGCCTGCTCTCTCAAATGCTCTCGCAGTATCATACTCACAGTTGGTACCGGGGAATACAGGTATAAATACTCTCGGGCGTGCAACCTTGTTCTTACATACGTAGATGCTCGGCGCCGTATATACACCGCTCTCACCGTAGCCTGTCTCCTTGAGTGCTCCCTGCTTCTCACCGCTTGCAGTCGGGAATACCTTGCTGAGAGGCTTCGTCCATGCCTCTATAGCCTTATCTATATCCAGCTTCATATCGCCGTAGCTAAGCTTACCGTTACCTGAAACCATACCGATAACTCTTGCGGGAATTCCAAGAGTCTTCAGATTCTCTGGACTTACCTCGAAGATTATCGAACCGTAGTCCTTAGAGGTAAGCTCTGCCTCTGAGACAACATTTTCGTCGAGAGTTACTCCGAGCTTGTTACCAAATGCCATCTTGCTGACTGCCTCGATAGTACCACCAAAGCCTACAGCGTAAGCGGCATTTATCTTACCCTCTATTACAGCTATCAGGAACTTACCATACTTATCGAGTACATCCGAGTAAACAGGCATGAGATTTTCATCTCTGTCGATGTCGAGTCTCAGCAGGACATCGCCGGGAAGCTTAAGCTCGGGAGTTATGATATTTTCTACTGTACTTATGTCGACAGCAAATGAGCAGAGTGTGGGAGGTACGTCTATCTCGTTAAATGAGCCTGACATACTGTCCTTACCGCCGATTGACGGAAGTCCCAGACCTATCTGTGCCGAGTATGCACCGAGCAGTGCTGCGAGCGGCTTGCCCCAGCGCTTCTTATCCTCTGTCATACGCTCGAAGTACTCCTGGAAGGTAAGACGTATCTTTCTCGCACTACCGCCGGCTGCAACGATCTTAGCAACTGAGTCGATTACAGCATAGGCTGCACCATGATACGGGCTCCACGACAGAAGGTAAGGATCTATACCGTAGCTCATCATGCTGACTGTGTCGGTCTTACCCTTAAGCACAGGAATCTTTGCAGTCATAGTCTGGATGGGTGTCAGCTGATACTTACCGCCGTAGGGCATGGTAACTGTTTCTGCACCGATGGTGGAGTCGAACATCTCTACAAGTCCACGCTCTGAGCAGACATTGAGGTTAGACAGAACTGCGAGCCACTTATCCTCTACGGTCTTACCTGCCGCACCTTCCTTACTATACTCAGTCTCCGTGCCGGCTGTTATACCTGCGAAGGGATTAACAGCAGCGTCCGGCATCTCCACATAAGCCTCGGTCTCCTGATGAGCACCGTTTGTATCGAGAAATGCACGGCTTATATTTACGATTTCCTCGCCGCGCCACTTCATTACAAGTCTGGGTGACTCAGTAACCACGGCAACCTTAACTGCCTCGAGGTTCTCCTCTCTTGCATAGTCTATTATCTTGTCAGCGTCAGCCGGGTCTACAACAAGAGCCATACGCTCCTGTGACTCGGAGATGGCAAGCTCTGTACCGTCAAGACCCGCATACTTCTTGGGCACAAGGTCGAGATTTATATCGAGTCCGTCAGCCAGCTCACCGATAGCAACTGATACACCGCCTGCACCGAAGTCGTTACACTTCTTAATAAGTGTTGTAACCTCAGGACGTCTGAAGAGTCTCTGAAGCTTCCTCTCTGTGGGAGGATTACCCTTCTGAACCTCAGCCCCGCAGGTCTCGAGTGACTCTGAGGTATGCGCCTTTGATGAGCCTGTAGCTCCGCCGCAGCCGTCACGACCTGTCCTACCACCGAGAAGTACGATGATGTCTCCGGGATCTGATGAGAATCTCTTGACATTTTCAATCGGAGCCGCACCGATTACTGCACCTATCTCCATACGCTTGGCAACATAGTTCGGATGATAAACCTCCTGAACCATACCCGTTGCAAGTCCTATCTGGTTTCCGTAGGATGAGTAGCCCTTTGCAGCTGTCGTAACTATCTTCCTCTGAGGGAGCTTACCGGGAAGCGTCTCCTTAAGTGACTTGGTGGGATCAGCCGCACCGGTCACACGCATAGCCTGGTATACATAGGTACGACCTGACAGCGGATCACGTATCGCACCTCCAAGGCAGGTTGCAGCACCACCGAAGGGCTCTATCTCTGTGGGATGATTGTGTGTCTCGTTCTTAAACGATACCAGCCACTCCTCTGTCATACCGTCAACATTTACGGGTACCACGATGGTGCAGGCATTTATCTCGTCAGACTCATCCAGGTCCTCGAGCTTACCGTCACGTCTCAGCTTCTTCATACCCATGAGAGCTATATCCATAAGGCAAGTGTACTTATCGTCGCGGCCGGCATTTATCTCTGCCGCGTCGGCAAGGTACTGCTTAAAGGTACCCTCGATAGCGTCTCTATACTTACCCTCCTCAAACTCTACATTTGTAAGCTCTGTTGCAAATGTCGTGTGGCGGCAGTGGTCTGACCAGTAGGTATCGAGCACTCTTATCTCCGTCATGGACGGGTCACGATGCTCCTCACCGCTGAAGTACCTCTGTATATGCTGAAAATCCTTAAATGTCATGGCAAGTCCGAGTGAGTCATATAACTCCTTAAGGGACGCCTCGTCCAGAGATATGAAGCCTTCAAATATCTTCACCTTATCGGGCTCAGGATACACTGCTACGAGAGTATCGGGCTTCGCTGATGTATCGAGTCTTGACTCCACGGGGTTTATAACATAGCTCTCGATAACCTGCTTATCCTCATCTGTAAGTGTTCCTGATACAATATATGTGATACCGGATCTGATGATTGGCTCAGATGAGTCCGAAAGAAGCTTCACGCACTGCTCTGCAGAGTCTGCTCTCTGGTCGAACTGTCCGGGCAGATACTCCATAGAGAACACGAAGTCTCCCTCCTCGGCGGGTATCTCTTCTCTATATACTATATCTACGGGCGGCTCAGAGAAGACTGTAACTATAGCCTCCTCAAAAACCTCGTCAGAGAGATTCTCGACATCATACCTGACAAGCTCTCTTACCGATACGTCCTTCAGGCTGAGGTAGCTTCTGAACTCATTTGTGAGCTCCTCGGCCCTGACTGCGTAGTCCGGCTTCTTCTCAACATATATTCTTCTTACCATGACTGTTTCCTCCGTATATTTATGTAAAGTTTATATAACAGCGTCTCTTCGGCCGGCAGACATGCCGGCAGTTACTTGTGCAGCTTACGTATCATTTTATATATAACAACATTCTCGTACACGAGCGGCTGATCCTGTGCGAAGAAAATGATGCCGTCCGTCGGTGCGAAGACCTGACTCTTCACGTGACCGTCCATGGGGTCGACTATCTCGGCCAGCACCTCACCGCGGTGAACCTCGGTATTTACTCCCACCTTATCTCTGAAGAAGCCTGCGTCGCCGGACTTGATATTTATCATATCCTCCTCATCCATGGTGGTCGATATATTTCCGCCCATACTGTTGTACTTGATTATACCCATCCTCGATAGGAAACGAAGTATCGCATATACTGCTCTGTCCGCGAACTTCTCCTCGATTCTGTCTGTACCGCCCGAGTAGATGGAGAAGGCCTCAGTACCCGCCAGCTGCCAGTTGTAGTTGAGCGTACCCTCGTCGAAGGAACGCATGTCATTCATCAGTACAAACGGCAGTCCGAAGAGGTTTGCGAGATTCGTACTCTCGTGACCTGTCTTCATCATCCTGACATGCGGTATAAACTTGCCCTGCATGTAGAAAGACGGCAGCTGTATGCCATAGGTGTACTCCTTCAGCATCTCAAGGAGTGAGTATGCAAGGCGGCTCGTGGCCGGTCCGTCAGGGTTTCCCGGAAACTCCCTGTTGATGTCAGAGTCATCAGACAGCCAGAACTTATGTCCTGCGTTCAGTGCACTGTAGTTTACTGACGGGATAATCAGTATCGATTTACCCTGAACTATATCACCGTCCTCCTCAAGCTCAGCCAGCTTCTTCGAGAGAAGCGAGCAGATATAAAGCTGCTGATACTCATTTCCGCGCATGGCGCCGACGATTGCCGCCGACTTATCTGCTCTCGGATTCGGCTTATCCTCAGTGCCGCCTCCGTAGATATAACCGTATATATTATGCTCACCTGAGAAGGGCGTCTCATACGAAAATATAACCTCTTTTCTCATGCTTCACCACCCTTCCTGAACATGGAAAGTATGCCGCTTCCAAAGGAAAAAGACTTCTTCGTCTTCACAACACTCTCGTCAGCCACTATTCTCGCAAGCAGTGACCCTACCTCGATTGCGGGATAGGCTCTCAGTCCGCACACCATACCGGACTCCGTGGAAACTATCTGTTGCTCCACGCTGCCTGTGATAACATTTACGACTCTTCCGATTCTCTGACCGCGGCTTACCGTATCATGCAGCCGCACATCAGGCAGGAAGATGCCGCTTGTCTCCGAGTTCAGATATATCATCCTGTCATCTCCGGTAAGAACCGGCGACTTAACGGTCGGACACTCACCCTTCCATATACCCATATCATGCATTACTGCAAATATGCCGTCCACCAGCTGATTGCCGTACTCCTGGCTTATCTCGTAGGCGTAGCACGACTCCGTAACGCATGAGTTTATGCCGCGTGCATTAAGCTCGTAGCATAGACTTCCGTTCTTGACCTGATTCGACGGATGCACCCAGACCATGTCTGTATTAAGTCTCGATACATAGGGAAAGAGGTCATCCACCACGTCGTCGTTAAGTCTGATCTGCGGTATCTCATGGATGTACATATTAGATCCATGTATATCCAGACAGAACTCAGCCTTCGGACCATCCTCGCTCTCCAGCATATCATCTACAAGGCAGCTTGCTATATACTCACCCACTGTACCGCTTCTGGTACCGGGAAAGAGCTCATTCATATCGAGCTTGATAAATGGTATGTCACGCGTCTTAGCCTCCATACCAAGCGGATTTATCGACGGATATACATCCACGATTCCCGCAAGCTTATCGAAGTTCTCCTTGATACGACGGATTACCTCGTAGCATACATACTGTCCCTGCAGCTCGTCACCGTAGGTGCCGGATACAAGGCAAATTCTCTTCTCATTTCCGGTCGTAAAATCAGGCATCAGCCTGTTCTTCTTTATCTTCAAAGTATCCTCAACCATCAGATTGACGGATGCAACTGTATCTATCATTCTATATTATGTTAACCTCTCAGTAATCTTAATCCCTATCTCCGTAGCTTCACCACACCGGTGCGCTGTCAGTTCTTCAGCATCTCCCTCGCCGACTCGAGCACACTGTCCGTTATCTTGTCGCCACCGAGAAGTCTCGCGAGCTCGAGGACTCTTCCCTCATCGTCGAGGTGCCTTATACCTGTCACCGTCCTGTCACCCTCGACACTTTTCTCTATCACGTAAGCACTGTCCGCCTTCGCAGCTATCTGCGGCAGGTGAGTTATAGTTATCAGCTGATGTGTCTCACTCAGCTTCTTCATCATATCCCCGACTCGCTGCGCCGTGATACCGCTTATACCTGTGTCTATCTCATCAAATATTATCGTAGGCGTATCCTCAGCATCTGACAGCGTAGACTTGATGGCAAGCATAATCCTTGAGAGCTCACCTCCGGACGCCACCTCTGCAAGAGGTCTCATGTCTTCTCCTACATTTGTCGAGATATAGAACTCAGCCTTATCGTGACCGTTCGGACCGTAAGTACCGGCCGGATCAAACCTCATCTCGAAGTCACTTCTTGCGAAGTTCAGACTCTCAAGTGCCGCAGACACATCGCGGCAGAGCTCATCCGCAGCCGATCTTCTAATCTGTGTCAGCTCATCGGAAAGCTTCGTAAGGTGCTCCAACGCGGCTGTCTCCTCAGATTTAAGACGCTCCAGCGTATCATCAAAGTCAAGAAGTGTATCACGTTCCTTCTCGGCACCTTCCTTATACTCTAGTATTTCCTCTACCGACTGAGTCGTCCTTGCATACTTAAGCTTGAGAGAGTTTATCAGGTCCAGTCTCTCCTCCGCAGTCCTCAGCTCCTCCTCGGAGAAGTCCGTACTCATCATATAGTCAGACAGGCTTCTGTTGAAGTCATTTAGCAGCCCCTCTATATCCGAGAGCTGCTTCTCTATATCCGCCGCAGTGTCCGAGCTGTCATACTTACCAAGCATTGCAGCTGCCCTTACGGCACGTGAGAGCTGACTTCCTGCCGTAGTATCACTGTCATAGCCCGTGAGCCTGTGTATCTCTGATGTAATCTCGGCTATAGACTCTGCACATGACGCCGTCTTATAAAACTCTTCAAGGTCACTGTCCTCGCCGGGCTTCAGCCTTGCCGCCTCTATCTCGCTTATCTCATATCCGAGGAAGTCAAGGCGCTTCGCACGCTCTGACTCGTCGGTATTCATACCTGCCAGCTTGTCAGCCACTGCCTTATACTCAGCATAAGCGGCCCTTACCTCTTCCTTCTTTGCCTGCACCTCTGTGCTCGATGAATCGATTATATCGAGATGCTTCGACGGTGTATGAAGGGTTCTCTGCTCATGCTGTGCATGCAGCGCCATCAGTACAGCCGCAACAGCCCTTAGCTTAGCAAGTGTAACGGTATTATCGTTTATACGGTTTATAGTTCGACCGCCGGTACATTTACGCGAGATCAGAAGCTCTCCGTCCGGCGTTTCTATCTCCAGAGCCCGCAGCCTCTCAGCCACATCCTCCTCCACTGAGAAGAGGAGCTCTACTACTCCGTCCTTATCCTTATCTCTCAGCATGTCGCGGCTGAGCGTTCCGCCCAGTCCGATACCGATTGACCCGACTATTATAGACTTACCGGCACCGGTCTCACCGGTCAGGACATTTAGTCCCGGCTCCAGACTTATATCCAGCTCGTCTATAAGTGCTATATTTAAAATGTGTAGGTTTACTAACATATATTCTCCGTCCCCTGAGGCTTAGTGTGGTCAGCACTATCTGATGTATCCGGATTTGATTTCATTTATGAAACCCTCTGCAAGTGATGCATCTCTCACAGCAACAAATATAGTGTCATCACCTGCTATACATCCCACGACTATGTCGTTATTCTTATGATCGATGGCCGCAGCAACCGCCATGGCGACTCCGGCCAGAGTCTTTATCACTACTATATTTCCGGCAGGCTCCACTGACACGATACTGCTTCGCATCACGCCGTCGTATGACTCCTCACCGGTCGGTGCCTTCTTCTCCTGCTCGGTCATGGCATATCCGCGCCGGTCCTTCTTCAGACGAAGCTCACGTATGTCACGGGAGATTGTAGCCTGCGTTGCCTCGACACCCTCAACCCTAAGCAAGCTAATCAACTCCTCCTGAGTTGATACCTCGTGCTCCGCTACTATTTCCAAAATTTTCAGTTGTCTGTTCTTCTTGGCACTCATCCTTCTGCCTCTGCTTACTATTCTTCCATGTTCCTACGGCGTGACCGGGTTCTCCGTCTGAGCTTTCAGTTACCGGGGGTTTCGGTTTAGCCGATTCCTTCGGTTTTACGACTGCTCCTTACTATACTTCTACACGCCGATTTTTCGTCTCAGTGTTTCATATACGCTCGTCGTTTCGAGTCTCACAAGCTGCAGTGAATCAGCCGAGGTTCTCACCTCCACCCTGTCACCTATCTGCATACGGTAGTTCTCCAAACCGTCAAATGATGCGATGGCCGAGTTCTCACTATTCTTCCTCTTCTCCACAAGCTCAAGTGTTATCCTGTCCTCCTCACCGAATACAACGCTTCGTCTCGACAGCGAGTACGGAGATACCGGTGTCATAACCAGCAGCTTTGCCGAAGGGTTTACTATCGGTCCGCCGGCCGAGAGGTTATATCCCGTGGAGCCTGTCGGTGTGGATATAAGCACACCGTCCGCCTCAGATGTATCGAATGGAATACCATTTACATATATCTTCAGAGCAATAAGTCTCAGATTTATCTCTCGCGCTATTACAACCTCGTTAAGGGCGTGAATGTTCTCCTTCGAGAGACTTCCGCCTCTATAGACATCTGCCTCGAGCATCATGCGAGGCTCGATGAAGTAGTCACCCGTTATAAGGGCATGCACCATGTCCTCGATTTCTTCCTTCACAACCTCTGTCAGGAAACCGACCGTTCCGAGATTGACACCTATCATCGGCACATTACGTCCTCCGAGCAGATGTGAAACCCGAAGCATCGTTCCGTCGCCGCCCATCACGACAACCATATCGATGCCGTCAAGTATATGCATATCTATAAGTCCGACCTCAGAGTAGTCACCGCCTGATATCACAGATGCATTTCTGCCGCAGGCCTTTATACAGGCCTCCAGCCTGTGCGAGTAGATAAGCTCCGGGTCCTTGGTTTCATTTGCTATTATAAGAAAATTACCGCACTGTTTCATATGCCGTATCCATCCTGATTATCCTGGTAATTCCGGTAGCCTGTGTGTTACTTATCAAGCTCGGCGTGGCTTACCTCCACCACGCGGTGTATATCTAAGCTGCTAATCCCAGCGGCTTCCATCGCTGCCTCCTGTTCGCCGCCAGGAGCTTCGACAGCAGCCTCTGCAGCCTGCACATCACCATCTCCTGCAGCAATCTCTGCCACCTGCACATCACCATCTCCTGCAGCAGCATCTCCAACCGGCTTCTCTATATACACCAGGTACTCGATATTTCCCTCGGGTCCCTTCACAGGCGAGAAGTCAAGACCTCTCACCACAAATCCGCTCTCTCTTGCATATCCGAGGCACCTTCCGATTACCTCCTCATGCACCGACCTGTCGCGGACCACGCCCTTCTTGCCGACCTGCTCACGTCCCGCCTCGAACTGAGGCTTGATGAGACATACCATTTCACCGCCGTCCTTCAGGAGTGTCGCCGCAACCGGCAGCACCTTATCCAGCGATATAAATGATACATCCACCGAAGCAAAGTCAACCGCCTCACCGATATCCTCCGGCTTCACGAATCTGATATTTGTCTTCTCCATGCAGACTACGCGCTCATCATTTCTGAGCTTCCAGTCCAGCTGACCGTGTCCCACATCGACAGCATATACACGCACAGCACCATGCTGCAGCATGCAGTCAGTGAAACCGCCCGTCGACGCACCGATATCTATACAGACCTTGCCCTCCATGGATAGAGGGAATACCTTCAGCGCCTTATCGAGCTTGAGACCTCCGCGGCTTACGTAGGGGTTAGTGTTACCCCTCACCTCGAAGGACGCCTCCTCATCAAATGTACTTCCCGCCTTATCCTCGCGCTCTCCGTCCACATATACTATGCCCGACATAATAAGTGCCTTGGCCTTCTCACGAGACTGTGCAAGCCCCTTCTCAACCAGTATTACATCAAGCCTTTTCTTCATCTGTCTTCCTCATAATCCTATATATCTACTTGCAAGCGCCTTATAAACGCTTACAAATCATTCTTGCAAACCTATCCTTATCTCGCGTCATCACTGAAAACACTTACGTAAGCCAACCCGCGGGTGTGGTTATTTACATAGTGTCTCATACAGTTCTCTATATATACTGTCCACATCCAGCCCCTCGCGCTCCCGCAGCTGTGCAACCGAGCCGTGAGGCACCGTCTCTTCCTTGATGCAGAAGTGTCTGAAGGATGTGGTAACTCCCTCTGACACCATGATATAGGCTATCTCCTCACCTACACTGCCGCGACGTACCGATTCCTCTATCACTGCCACACAGTCAAACCTCCTCAGTGTCTCTGCTATTCTGTCTCTGTCGAGCGGCTTGATAAATCTGAGATTTATCAGCTCCGGTATATAGCCAGCCTCCGCCTCAAACCTATCGCGAACACTGACCGCCGTCTCAACCATGCTGCCGACAGCTATTATCGCAAGCGACTTCTTCAGCCCCTGCCCCAGTGTCTTCTCGAAGTTTATAACCTCAGCCTTACCCATCACGAGCTTCTGTCCCTTAGAGCTCAGTCCCGTATACGCACGCCCCTTGCCGTACTTTATAGCTACAGGTCCATCTACCGAGTGAACCGCATACTCCAGCATATCAGCAAGCTCCTGCCCGTCCCTGGGAGTAAGCACCGTCATACCGGGAAGGCTTCTCAGATACGCCGTATCATAGATGCCCATATGCGTATCACCGTCCTCACCGACGATTCCTGACCTATCGAGACATATCACCACATGCAGCCTCTGCAGACACACATCATGCAGCAGCTGGTCATACGCCCTCTGCATGAACGAGCTATACACGGCCACCACAGGTATATAGCCATCCACAGCCATACCCGCCGCAAATGTCACGGCATGCTGCTCGGCTATACCCACATCGAAGCATCTCTTCGGGAATCTCCTCTGAAATGCCCTCACACCGGTACCTCTCGCCATAGCCGCGGTTATCGCAACCACACGTTCATCCTTCTCTCCGACAGAAACAAGTGCACGTGAGAAAACGTCGGTATATGTGTCGCAGCTCTTATCCTTAAGCGCACGTCCCGTCTCGGGATTAAACGGTCCGACACCATGGAAATACTCCGGGTATCTCTCTGCCAGCTTATAACCCTTACCCTTCACAGTCTTCACGTGAACGATGACAGGCTTGTTCAGATCGAAGGCATCCTCGAAAATCTCAGTCATAACATTTACATCGTGTCCGTCTATGGGGCCGACATAGGTAATGCCCATCTCACTAAATATGTTCCCCGGCACTATCAGGCTCTTGATAGAGTCCTTGGAACGCTTGACACCGCGCGCCATCTTGTAGCCGACCTCCGGGATATTGAGCAGAGTCTTCTCAACGCTGTTCTTGAGATCGTTATACGGCTTACCGATACGAAAACGGCTGAGACTACTGGACATGCCGCCCACGTTATGCGATATCGACATCTCGTTATCGTTAAGGATAATCAGGCATCCCGATCCCAGCTGTGACAGCTGATTCAGCGCCTCGTAGACCATACCTCCCGTCATAGAGCCGTCGCCGATTACAGCACATATTCTCTCCGACGAACCCCTCAGGTCTCTTGCCTCCGCCATACCTATCGCTGCAGATATCGACGTCGAGCTGTGTCCTGTATTAAATGCATCGCAGTCCGACTCACTTCTCTTCGGGAAGCCGCTCATGCCGCCGTAGTGACGCAGCTTATAGAAGTCATCCTTTCTTCCGGTCAGCAGCTTGTGCGTATAAGACTGATGTCCCACGTCAAATATCAGCTTATCCCCGGGGAAGTTCATAACCCTGTGCAGTGCCATGGTAAGCTCCACCACTCCGAGATTCGAAGCGAGGTGGCCTCCCGTCCTGCTGACATTTGCGATGAGAAACTGTCTTATCTCGTCTGCGAGAGCCGGCAGCTCCCGCGGGGATACAGCCTTTATGTCATTTGGTTTATTTATCCTGTCAAGTATACTCATACTTTATCATCTCCTACGAATTCCTCGTAGCCAGCCCCTCAACCAGGCTGCACAGCAGCTCATACGCTGCCCTGCTCTCGCCCTTCTTAACCACGGGCTCTATATACTGCTTAAATATCCTGAGAGTCGTCTCTGTATTCTTCTCCACATAGCCCCCGGCATCATCTATACCGTGAACTGCAGTATAGGTCTGCTTACTGTTACGACTATCCTGACCGGTCTCCTTACCCAACTCGGCACTGTCACCGACCACATCGAGTATATCGTCACGCACCTGAAAAGCCATACCGAGATTGCTGCCTGCCGACTCCATCGCACTCACCATCGAGCCGCCGGCCGAGTTCATCCTGTGTGACCTGCCTGTATTATCCGATATATCAAATGCCAGCACCGCACCTATCATCAGCGACGCCTCTATAAGTGCCGATGTCTTGTTCTCATATATAAATCCTATCTCTGTATCGCTAAGCTCCTTACCGGACAGCATGACGTCCGCACTCTGACCTCGCAGCATAGCTCCGGTCTTTTCAACCAGAATCTGAAATGCCTTCTCAACCGAACCATCCTGCGGATAAACAGACATAGCTCTTGCCGCCGTTTCATATGCCATATTCATAAGCAGATCCCCGGCCAGCACACCGGCCGCCTCTCCGTATGCCTTATGAACTGTCTCCTTACCGCGGCGAAGCTCGTCGTTATCTATAGCAGGCAGGTCATCATGTATAAGTGAGCTCGTGTGAATCATCTCGATAGCAGCTATAAAGGGCTCTATCACCGATGACTCATCACCTCCCAGTGCCTTGTAGGTAAGATACATCAGCATAGGTCTGACTCTCTTACCTCCTGCATACATGCTGTAGTTTACAGCCTCCTTTACGTATGCATCGGGACCTGTCTCCGCAGGCAGATAGCTGAGGATTATTCTCTCAACTGTCTTCCTTACCTCTTCTATAGTCATACTTGTCTCTGCCGTATCGGCAGATGATCTAAAGCTTCCCAAACCAATCATTTCGGATTCCTTCTATTGTTTTCTTATTATTATATAGCGGTGCTTATAGCCTCCGGTAACGAGCTACTCCTCATCTCCTGACAGTACCTTTATCTCCGTTTCTATACCCTCAAGGTTCTGCCTGCAGAGCTCTGCAAGATGCATTCCCTCTTTGTAAAGCTCTATAGATTCATTCAGTGAAACCTTACCGTCTGAGAGCCTGGCATTTATCTCCTCAAGCTTCTCGAGAGCAGCTTCCACGTTCATGTTCTGCTCATCACTTCCGACAGTTATATTTGTATCCTGTGTATCACTCATCTCTTAAATCCTTCCCTTAACGTATCTCTAACACTACACGACTGTGTTTGCCCGGTTTTATCAAAAACCTTCCCGCTTGTCTGTTACCGACACAGTAACTCTTATATCAGAAGCCCTCATGCTTCTCAGTTACAGATACTGTCACTCTGCCGTCATGCAGTATGAGTCCCAGTTCATCGCCAACCCTTACATCATCGATTCCCGTCACCGGCTTATCTCCTATACTTACATAGCCGTAGCCGCCTCTGAAGCGTGCCGTGGGTGACAGCATTTCGAGTCTTGCCGCAGCGACCTCATATCTCCTCTTAACTGCTTCAAGCTTCCTCATGAGTAATGTCTGCATATCGTCTGTCAGCTTCGCAAGCTGCTGCTGTTTATCATTGAGGCGTCTCTCCGGACTGAGCCTTGCCAGTCTTGCCTCCAGATTCCTGAGCTTCAGCTTCGCATCACCAAGCCTTGATGTCATGGCATTTCTCATAGATACCTCGTAGGCATTGATGCGTTTAATGGTTGACATAACATCTGGTATAGCAAGCTCCGCCGCAGCTGATGGTGTCGGTGCTCTCATATCTGCCACATAGTCCGATATAACCGTATCTACCTCATGACCGACCGCCGATATGATAGGTGTCTGTGCATTATATATCGCCCTCGCAACTATCTCTTCATTAAATGCCCACAGGTCCTCGAGTGAGCCACCGCCGCGTCCGATGATTATCGTATCGAGTCCCATGCTGTCGAGCACCTCGATACCTCTGGCTATAGTCGCAGCCGCTCCCTCTCCCTGCACCTTGGCAGGATACAGCACAAGCTGTACGTACGGGTTACGGCGCTTCGAAACATTTCTGATGTCCTGGATAGCAGCGCCCGTCTCAGCCGTAACGATGCCGACAGTCCTCGGATACTTCGGTATCGGCTTCTTTATCTCATGCTCGAAGAGCCCCTCATCGTAGAGCTTCTTCTTCAGCTCCTCATACTTCCTGAAGAGCTCTCCCTTACCGTCGTCGCACAGCTCTATCTTTCTCGCGTAGAGCTGATACCTGCCGTCACGCTCATACACGCTGATTGAGCCTGAGATATTGACTGCCTGTCCATCCTCAAGCTTAAACTTAAGTCCTGAAGAAACATTTCCCTTAAACATAACACAAGGCATGGAACTCTTATCATCCTTCAGGGTAAAGTAGATGTGTCCCATGCTGTGGTACTTACAGTTTGATATCTCTCCTGTCACCACTACTCCTGTCAGCAGTGGATCACTGTCGATTATATTTTTTATATATCCGTTGATGCGGCTGACAGTGTAAATCTTCATGATACTACTCCTGCTTGCCAATTACTGTGGACAGCACACCGTTTATGAAGTGAGCAGCCTTATCATCACAGTACTCGTGAGCCAGATTGAGAGCTTCATTCACGGCAACCTTATCGGGGATGTCATCATCGAACCTTATCTCATAGATTGCAAGTCTCAGGATTGCAAGCTCCTCCTTGCCGAGTCTTTCACAGCTCCAGCCCTCGCTGTCTGCATTTATTATTTCATCTATCTCGGGCAGGTGAAGCTTTATCTCGCCGACACGGCGTCTGATATATGACTCATCCTCTCCCGACATCCTGACATCACGCTCCATGAAGTTCTCGGATATCTCCGTGTTCTCAGGATGCTCTATTATCTCACTTATCACATAGTCACCGTTCAGCTCCGAGTCCTCGGGGTCGAAGGGGATGGTAAATACTATCTTAAATATACACTCTCTTAAGTCATGTCTCGTCATGGTTCTATACTTCCTCAAATTCTACGCTTGCTACTTTTACATTTACTATATCGCACTTGATGCCGGTCATGCTGAGAAGTGCCTGCTTCACGCGCTCCTGCACGCCGCGTGACACCTCCATGATGTTATAACCGAACTTGATAACGATGGATACATCGACAGTCACTATGTCGGCGTTGGTGCCGGTGAGCCGGGGCTTAGTTTCAGTCTTTGCAGCTGATTCAACCGCCTGCTTAGCATCTATCCTCGTGTCATCAGTTGCCTGAGCATCTGCCTTCGTGTCTTCGGCTATCTGCTGAGCATCTGCCTTCGCATCCTCACCCAAATCTCCTACCGACTCCTCACTTTCTTTCTCAGTAACTGCCGGCGGTGCATACGAAATCCTAACACCCTTAGCAAGATTGCTCTTACCGACCTTTGCAACCACATCGCGGGTAAGTCCGCCACTCAGTCTTGCGACGCCGTCCACATCCGTTACCGCAAGGGCAACTATACTTACTATAACCTCATCTGCTATCTTTACAGATCCGGCTGCACTTCCGTCTGCCACTCTGTACTTATCACTTTTCTTATCAGTCTTACCGTTATCAGCCATGCTATACCTCCTTATTCAGAGAAACACATACACTTCCGCTCGTTACCGGCGCAATCAGTCGATGAGCTTCACCTCACCACTCGCGCAACAGAAAACGAACACCTACAAAATCACATAGGTGTTCGTATTATAGCACATTATAGATTGTCTTACAAAGAATGTATTTGCAGGCGGTTATATATCATATTTGCCTTTTCTTCTGACAATCCCGCTCTTTCTGCAAATGTCTTCCACTTGGAAGTGACATTTCCAACTTCTGCTATTATGGTCTTAGCATCATTTGCCTCTATATTCATATTTACAGCACATCTGAGCATATCTTCCACGGTTATATCCTGTCTCTTACCGTTAATGGTCATCTGATGACCGGATGTCCACGCTCCCTGAGGGTTGTAGGCATACGCCATGTCATATGCCGGAGACAGCTTCCACTTGCCACGCCTATCCATCAGAAATGATACATTCTTCACGTGGTCATCATTATTCTCCGCAAAAACATTAAACACCATTCGTCTATAAAGCTTTTCTACGCAGTCCATGCCCATCCCCATGCTTCTCATAATTGACGCACACTCCTCATATCCTACTATAGCCGGGATATTGTAGTCAAAGTGTCCTATAGCAGCAAGTGACTGCATATGAAGCTTTCCATCCTTCGTTCTGTCAAATCTCTTCGCAGCAAAATGTTTTTTCCCCGAATCCTCTATTAATCTGCATTCATTCATTTCAATGCCACAGCTTATTGCCATAAGATAGTAGGCATATTCTATGGTTGTATATTCCGGTGGATCTACAGCCTCCTTATCACTATTACCTTGTACGTCAAACTTCAGTATCCAGTAGCTGAAGCCTTCGCCTGCATCTATCTGTCCCGATCGTACTTCGCCTGTATCCTCATTCCATGCGACTATAGCCTTCGCCCTCGCTCCGCCGGCAGATGTTCCCACCTTCAATATCTGGTTCATACCATTTTCAGTGACATTTACGCTGAGTTTCTTTCTATCTGCAAGTATTTCTGAGGCCAAAGAAGCAAGCTTCGAAACCTGTATAGACTCACCTTCATCAAGACTACTATATGTTGACGGCACGTATTCAAGTGCCCCCATCCCCCTACTTCCTATGTAGCACAATTTTTCTATGGGTGTGAAGCTTTCGATACTCCTTCCCTCAGAGCTAAGCCATGCCGCTATGACAGCATTCCCAAACTTGTCAGGCAGTGAATCTGCCACAAGCCCCGGGAGTCCGCGAAACGCCTCACCTCTAAGCTCCGGAAAGCTGTAAACATTTGTAGAGAGCGGCATCTTTATGGGTGACAACTCTATACCACTGTTCATAAACTCTCTGCTATACTGGAAGGATGGCAAACCGCTGTTATCCTGATATGTAAGGCTTCCAACCTTTGTTCCCCATATATATACATCAGCACCTATCATAACTCATCCCCCCACTTCCACGTCGACTCTACTTTGCTTCCGGCTCTCTTTCGTTTCGTCCTTCCTTCCATTATATCTATCGGTGTCAGCTGACTCTCCGGAATCAAATGGTCTATATTACCAACCAATCTTACAACAGTGAGGTACTGCAGCACACTTCCGACAGTTACATCACAGCCACTCTCGATGTTGCTTATCGTACGTACCGAAAGGCCTGACTTCTCTGCCATCTCCTTCTGGGTAATGTTCAGTCCTACTCTATACATTTTCAGTCTTTCACCTAATTCCTTTAGGATTGTTGTATGTGCTTCATATCCTGACAGTTTCATATTCATCACCTCCATCAAAGCCAAATCAAAAATGGTACTAAAATGCAATTTCTTGCATATATAGTACCATTTCTGCACTTAACCTGCAATATATTTCATTTTAGCTTTCCCACTTCATCCAGGGTGCCTCGCCTCTCTCTATCATCGCATCGAGCAGGTCCATCTCGCGCTTAGTGTCCATGCACTGCCAGAAGCCGTTGTACTTGTAAGCGACAAGCTCGCCCTCCTCAGAGAGCCTCGACAGTGGCTCGCGCTCGAAGACGGTTTCATCTCCCTCTATATAGTCGAAGACAGACGGCTCAAGCACCATATAGCCTCCGTTGATACGGGAGCCGTCATCCGGTGACTTCTCGCGGAAGTTATGTATCTGCATGGTGTCGGGATTTATATCCAGCACTCCGAAGCGCTGACCGATATGTATGGCTGTAAGCGTAGCCTTATGACCGTGCGCCCTGTGGAACTCCAGCAGCTTCTGTATATCCAAATCACACACTCCGTCACCATAGGTCATGAAGAATGGCTCATCTCCCACGTAGTCACGTATCCTCTTGATACGTCCGCCTGTCATGGTGTTGAGACCTGTATCGATAACCGTAACCTTCCAGGGCTCGGCTACATTTGTGTGGACCTCGACATCTCCGCCCCTCGTGAAGTCAAATGTCACGTCGCTGTTATGTATGTAGTACTCGGCGAACCACCTCTTAATCACGTGCTGCTTGTAGCCTGCACAGATGATAAACTCGTTAAAGCCGTAGTACGAGTACTCCTTCATGATATGCCACAGTATCGGCTTGCCGCCTATCTCTATCATAGGCTTCGGCCTCAGGTGGCTCTCCTCACTTATTCGCGTTCCAAGCCCGCCGGCAAGTATTACAACCTTCATATAACCTCCTAAAATCCTGGAATGTTTAATAGTTTAACCCCGAAAATGTTTAATTTTTTAAAGTCTCGTCAAAATTGATGCGTTCCTCTTCGACCACAAGCGGTCTCATCTTGAGTCTCTCGTTCATGCTGAGGATGTACTCACCCATAAGCCCGAGGAACACCAGCTGCACTCCGCCCAGGAAGAACATACCTACGACAACCGGTGCAAGACCGGCGTTAAAGCCATACCAGTTCGACAGCTTCATGACGAGATACACGATAGCTATGATGAAGCTGATAAAACCTGTAAAGAAGCCCACAAATGTTGCAACTCTGAGACCGACCTTCGTATATGAGGTAAAACTCAGCATCGCCGCATCATAGAGCGTGGCGAAGTTGTTGTGAGTCTTACCCGCACGGCGCTTAGGCTGTACATACTCTATCTTCTTAATCTTAAATCCAAGCTCTGCAACGATACCTCTAAGGAAGGGCGTCGGATCCTTCAGGTCACGAAGCACATCTATGAAGGACTTATCATACAGACCGGAGCCTGTGAAGTGCTCTATCTGCTCTACCGACGAGAAGCGCTTCAGGACCTTGTAGTAGAGACTGCGTGCCGCATAAAACAGTGGGTTCTCACGGCTCTTGGACTTGATGCCTATTACTATCTTATAGCCCTCCTCCCATGCCTCGAGGTACTGAGGGATAAGCTCTATCGGATCCTGGAAGTCGCACACCATTGATATGGTGCAGTCGCCCGTCGTCTGCAGCATACCATAGTACGGCGAGTTAAACTGTCCGAAGTTCTTAGCATTAAATATCGCCTTCACGTTCGGATTCTTCGCACATATCTCGCGAAGGAGCGGTCTCGTCATGTCCGACGAGTCATTATCTATAAAGACCAGCTCATAGTCGTAGCGGCTAAGCTCTCCCTCGAAGAGACTCACAATTGCCTCACTCATCGGTACGACATTCTCCTGCTCGTTATAGCAGGGAATCAGGATGCTGACCTTCTTTTTATCTTCTGTCATCTTACTCATAATACGTGTCTTACGAAGCTTTGATGCATATCTGCATCTGTTCGTATATCAGACAATCTCCTCTCTGTAGCCTGTGATATTTCTTATATTATCAGCGTAGCTAAAATTAATACCAAGCTTATGTACCTTATCTCCGGTCTTCTTTGCAGGAAGAATATACTTCTCTGCATACTTCTTCTCATCAATCTGGTTAAATGCACTGTCCTCAGTGGAATTAAGTTTAAACTCTATTATATATACATGCCCCACTGCTTTTAGTACCGCATCAATCCTACCGATATTTGTTGTTACTTCAGTGTCTATATCCATACCACTGAGCTTACATATAGCAAAAAACATAGACTGGTAGTACTTCTCCTCCTTTATTTGTATATCATATGAAAGAGATGCAAAAAATGTCTTGATTGTCACTATTAAAGCTTCTGTATTTCCGGAATCTGCAGCGGTAACAATTGCATTTACACATGAATTCACACTATCTGGTCTTGCATATATACCGGTGAGATTTTCATTAAATGAGCTTTCAACCTCATAATTAGGAAACTTCAGTTTGAAAATTCTCCTTGGCTTTTCTCTTATAAGCTTATCAATAGTAAGATATCCGGTTTGATAAAGCATTTGCAGAAGTCGCTCATTTGAGACATTATCACCCGAAAGCTCAACAACATCAAAAACATCAAATGAGCTTTCAGACATAAGTACATTATCAAAGTCGGCATGAATCAGATGATTCCTACGAAGCAGTTTCGTAAGAAATGTTGGCGTACCGGTTGAAAACCAATAGTTCTTAAATTTATAGCCATTATTAAAGAAGCTTCCTATCGAAACGGGATTATAGACAGTTTCGACGTTCTCGTTAAACAGGAAGCCATCGTACCATCGCTTTATTTCGGATATAAGTTCTTCACTACTTTGAGAATTTTTTTCAGATGCCTCGCCAATATACTCAGCGAAGTTATACCTCAGTTCGGCATCTGTGTATCCAAACATTTCTGCATATTCTTCTCTCATCGTGATATCATCGAGATTATTTAGCTTCGAGAATATCGATACCTTCGCAAACTTAGTGACACCTGTGATAAATGTAAACCTTATATCCGGCTCTGACCCCTTGATAACCTGGAAGAACTCATCCATAAAGCCTCTCATCTCTTCAGCTTCGTCGAAAGAATCCATATGGTCAAGTATCGGCTTGTCATACTCATCGATAAGTATAACAACATCCGCGTCATGCTTAACCTTCAGTTTCCTTATAAGCTCTCTAAAGATGAGTGCCGCACCTTCCTCCGGCAGATTATCAATACCATATAAGCCTGCGATATTCTTTAAAGATGCCGACAAGCTTTCATCAAGACTATCCTTACTGCTCGTTATCTCCCTGGCAAAGTCCAGATGAATTACCGGATACTTCCTCCAGTCATAGTCTGTTCCTGCAATATACAGCCCATCGAAGAGTTCTCTCTTACCTTTGAATATAGCATCCAGCGTGGACACAGTAAGACTCTTACCAAAACGTCTGGGACGCGAACAGAAGAACTGCCCCTTAGGTGTGGTTATAAGCCTGTACATATACTCAGTCTTATCAACGTAGAGACAGCCGCCTGTTATCAGGTCTTCAAATGTATATATACTTGTGCTGATAGTCTTCATACCGCATTCCTTTCGCTATAAAGCATCTAATACTCATCAAAATGTAATCTCTATCTACTAATCATAATCTCAATCGATTATACCATATCTCCCATCACATACCTCACCGTCTCACGGATTCCGTCGGCGAAGCTGTAACGCGGTTCAAACTTCACATCGTGGTACAGGTTTTGGGTGTTGGCATACATCGACATCGTTTGCTTCTTACCATACTCCACCTCTCCAAACCCAAGCAGGCTCTCATCTGCCTTATCAGAGAACTCCTTCACTACGCCGCAAAGTTCAGTTATATACTCATGCAGAAATCTTGTCTCCCCCGAGCATAAATCATATACCGCCCCAAAACGGTCACTTGTCATGGGGATGTATTTATCCGGCTTATAGGCAGGTGCATCTCTCACATCTATATCACCGCACATTGCCAGTCCCAGAAGCTTCAGCGCCCTGCCGGCATCATCACTGTAGAGGTAGTCCCACATTTGCCTGCCAGCCGTAAGCGGCACATGCTCACCCCTTAGAAGCTTATCTATAACATAGTATATAAGACTCCTGTCATACGGTCCGAATACGCTGAACACCCTCACCCATGCATGTGCCATACCGAGGTCATTCGCATATACCCTGCTCATATGTCCGGCGGAAAGCTTTGCAGCACCATACTGAGTTATGGGACGTGTATGAAACGGCTGCCATTTCGGAGTCGCGTCTCTTCCGTACTCAGCCTGCGAACCAACACCCACAAATGCCTTCGCACCGAGTCTGCTGGCCAGCCCCACAGCATCCAGAGTGTATCTTACATTATCCAGCTGCATATAGCAGTCATCCCGACCGCTGCCTGTTGTACCTGCCCAGCCGAGATGGTAGAAGATGTCGATATGATCGGACATGTCTAATTCGTGTTTCTTGACACTCCGACTGCTGTCAGTGTTTTCCTTATTGCAGTCTATGTCACCTTTACCATCACTAAAATCCACATCTTTTGAGACTATCCCTGTACTCTCGGTACTGTCATTATCTGACGAACTGATATCTGCTGCATATTTACAGATATCAGATATATCAAGCTCCACAACCTCAACCAGCGGGCTATCAAGTATATTAGATACCCTCTGAGAGCCCGGTCTCACAAGAGCCGTAACTCTGATGCCGTCAGCTATTAAGTTCTTAATCAGCGCCACACCTATCGCACCGGTGGGACCTGAAATCATTGCATGTTTCATATAGAATCCGTACTCTTTCTATCAATCTGGTACCAATTGCGTATATCCAGGTTCTTTATAAAAGCAAATCAGTTTTGTACATCTCACACATATCTGCACTTCATACGCATAACCTGTTAAATCAGTAAGCAGCACCTTATTTACGATATCGGCTTTATATACAGATTATCATACAGCTCCTCACGACTGAGGAACGGTGCCAGATCCTCGAGCGGAGGGCTGACGATGGTTCCGTCCTCCAGCCTTCTTGCAGAGTTCTTCGGCTCAAACACCTGCTTAGGTGTCACAAATATCTCACATATCACAGGTCCTCTTGCAGCAAGAGTCTTATCAACTGCCGCCTTCATATGCTCATTGGTTCCGGCTGATACATAATCTATCTCAAATGCATCCGCTATCTTCTTAAACCTCGGGAATGACAAATCTCCACTCTCCGGACCGATACCTACCTTCGTATGTCCCGCAAAGATGTTGTTCTGCGTCTGTCTGATTGAGTGATATCCGTCGTTGTTAATCAGGAATATCTTAATCGGAAGCCTGTTTGTCGCGATAGTCTGCAGCTCCTGCAGATTCATCATGATACTTCCGTCACCCTCGAGGCATATTGTCTCTCTGTCACCGTTTGCCCTGCATGCACCGATTGCCGCAGGAAGTCCGTAGCCCATACTGGCCACGGCGTTATTATTCAGGAACCTTGAGCCGTGACCTATATACCAGCTCTGGTGTCCTGCTACGCAGCAGGTACCATTTGACGTAACAGTCACACTGCCATCCGGCAGGCTCCTGCTGATATAGTCAAATGCAGCATATGGATTTCCAAGTTCCTTCTCCTCCCAGTGCTTCGGAAGCACCACGGGATATGTTTTCTTCCAGCAGGCACACTTCTCTACCCATTCTGTCCTATCGGCATCATCAACTGTTCCTGCATCCTCAGCACCCAGACACTCCAGCATCGCATCAATAAGTACCTTCGCATCCGCCTGCACAGGCATATCCACATGTATGGTCGGCTTGCGAAGCTCTGCCGGATCTATATCCACCATTATCACATAGGCTTCTCTTGCCCAGGTCTTCCAGTCATAGCCCGTGACTCTTATGGGAAGTCTGTTGCCTATTGCAAGTATCAGGTCAGCATTTTGAACAGCGAAGTTTCCGGGTCTGTCACCCATATTTCCTCCGCGGCCAACGTATAGAGGATTATCCGTATCTATCAAATCTATTGCATCCCAGTAGGTACATACAGGAACTCCCAGCATATCTACGAGCTTCAGAAAATCATCCTCTGCCCCTGCAAGCCTGATGCCGTTACCGGCATATATGACAGGTCTCTTCGCACCTCTTATCTTTGTGATAACCTCACGTACCTTCTCATATATCTCCGGTAATATCCGTAGCTCAGGATCCATCTCCAATGCCACCTGTTCATCGGCACTACTCTCATCCTTCACTGCCACAGATTTATCACAGCCTGAGTTTTTCTCTCTCTTACGACTGCAGTACCTCTCCTCTACGTCACTACCCTCAGCCGTATATCCAGCCAAATCACGCTGACTCCGGGCACACTCCTCATACTCCTCAGTACCGATAAAGCCTGCCAGCTCATCCGTCTCTATCACAGTCCCCTGATAGTTCACCGGTATATCTATCCAAACCGGTCCTGGTCTGCCGCTCACCGCAGTAAACCAAGCCTTCTCGAGCACATACCTTATATCAGTCGGCTTCTCAAGCATGACAGCATACTTACACATAACCGCAGCTGCCTTCGTTATATCAAACTCCTGATCACCGACAGCTCTGAGACTGTAACCCTCCGTAAACTGTTCATTATATCTTGCCGTGGTGTCATACCGAACCTGCCCTGACACTACAAACATCGGTATGGAATCAAGCCATCCACCAAGCACGCCCGTCAGAGCATTGGTACCACCGGGACCCGTAGTCACACAGAGCAGTGCCATCCTGCCGCTAAGCCTCGCATATCCCTCTGCAGCAATCGCACTCGCCTGCTCATGATGATTATATGTACACCTAAGCTCCTCCTTATGTCCGAAGGCATCATTAAGATGCATGGCGCCTCCGCCGACCACCGTAAAGCAGTCCGTTATGCCATGCTCCACTACAAAATCCGCCACATAATCTGCAAGTCGTATCTTACTCATACACTACTTTCCTCCGAATCACTCCCAACACTATAGTAAGCCGCAAGCATATTTGCAATTATAGACTTACCAAATCTTCTCGGTCTGCTGATGCACACATACTTATCCATAGTCCTTATGACGCTATTTGTAAGTCCTATGATTCCTGTCTTATCGACATATATCTTCGACTTAAGTGCCTCAAGAAACAAATCATTATTTTGATTAAGGAAACCTGCCATGCCCCCTCCTCTGATGAACACATAACCATCACGCCCTGATCATCATAAATAGTCTCCTTGCCATGGTTCTGAACAATATTAATAGCTTATGTATAGTAATATCAGCCTGTCTTATATTTAGCTCTGATAAAGCCGATACAGATTTGATTAACTCACGATCATCCTTTTTAAGAAGCTTTCTCTTCTTTAAGTAATCTGTTGTCAGATTATCTGACGAAACCCTGTATCTTACCAGACAGTCCTGAACATATCCAACCCTTCCATATGCTGCAAGTCTCATGTGAAAGTCCCAGTCAGGCGAATATGGTATATCCGGATTATATCCGCCTATCTTAACTCCCGTACTTCGTCTAAACATTACATTCGACGGCTCGCCAAACAGATTATGGGATTTAAAGGATCTTCGTGCCAAATCTATGCCGTTTAGCACACCACCATGACGTAGTGGCTTACGTCGAAGCAGGACGTTATTATCCTCGTCCACTACCATAGACGCCCCGAATACCATAGTCATCTGCTTATCCCTACTGATAAGCTTGTACTTTTCCCGTATACAATCACACTCCATGATATCATCGGCACACAGGATATGTATGAACTTTCCACGAGCCTGCTTCAGACACTCATTCCAGTTTCCGACCATCCCTATGTTTTCTTTGTTCTGTATAAACCTGATACGCTCATCATCAAAGTTCCTGACAATTCCTACTGTATCATCAGTCGACATATTATCAATTATGAGAATCTCCATGGCGCCGTCAAACGTCTGATGAATCGCTGATTCTATAGTCTTCGCTATATACTTCTCACCATTGTACACAGGTATACATATACTTACTTCCATAAACGTCTTCTCCCGTCGGATTCTGCATTACAATCCACCATACGTCTCTACAAACTCAGAAAAACGCATCAGCTGCTTATCCCGGTCAGATATTATGAGATCAGAACCGGGCACTATCTCCCAGTCAATGCTTAAATCCGTGTCACTCCATAGGATTCCTGTGTCATACCCCTTCTCATATCTTCCTATACATTTATATGACATAAGGGCACCATCCCCGGATACAACTCTAAAGCCGTGAGCAAAGCCAGCAGGTATCCACAGCGACTTATGATTTTTCCCCGAAAGCCTGATCTTAGTATACTGTCCAAAGGTAGGAGAGCCTGCTCTCAGATCAACTACCACATCTATTACCTCACCCTGCAGAACACGCACTATCTTAATCTGCGGATTCTTAGTCTGGAAGTGCAGACCTCTTATAACATTATACGAACTAAAGGATTCAAACTCCTCTTGAATGTCTGCGTCCAGTCCAAATTCCCTGAACACATCCTTTTCGAAGGCCTTAAGGAAGTTCCCTCTGTTATCCTCCATATAAAAGGGAGTAAGCTGATATACACCCTCAAGCTCTGTGGTTTCGATGCCGAAAGACTGTGCATGATTATCCCTTATGGATTCTGCGACGAGCTTTACGCCTTCAGAAAATGTCACCTCAGTTTTATATCCAATCACATCCTCCAGCTTTGCGGTATCAAACTCATCATACGTTAGAGACTTACCATTATATGGCACACTTCCAAACATAAGCTCAGACTTGCTTCCAAGGACAGCCTTCATCTCCTCCACATATTCCCTTAGCTGTTTCTGGTTTTTGTTGCCTATATATACAGCTTCGTTTGATATCTTATCCGACATAGCTGTCTGTACTATTGCCCTTACAGCATCCTCCAGATATATGAAGTCATACATCTGCTTACCCTCTGTCATCTCTATCGGCTCATTCTTCAGCATTTTACGTATTGTATTATTGAGGAAGCGGGCCGATTTTTCATTCTTACCATATATGTTTGATATTATGACAGATATATAATCAATACCCATACGTGTTGCCTTGGTTCTTGCCATCATATCTGCCGCCAGCTTAGCTGCGGAGTAGACTGTTCCCTCTCCAGGCTTTGCGCCATCCACATTACAGTACTCTGCTGCCTCATACTCCATTATGCTTCCTGCATATATGAATCTGCGGCATCTCATCGCAGCTGCAGCAGACACCGCATCACAGGTTATCTGAACATTACTGAGCTGAGCATCAACATCGGCTCTTATACTGCCTGACGTACCATACCATGCAAAGTGAAAGAACAGGTCATACTCTCCATCCGGCACTATGGTCGGAAGCCTTAGTATTTCCTCAGCATTGCAATATACAACCTTAACATTTTCAGGAGCTTCTCTTATTCTGCTTATATCACTTCTCTCGTCCTTTACAACTGCAAGTACGTCCATATACTTGCTAAGTTCCTTTACTATACTGCTTCCTACAAAACCATTTGCCCCGGTAACAACAGCCTTCATATTTTCCTCCTTACAGTTCCACTGCCTCATGCAGCAGCTGTATCATATAGTCAATCCTGTCCTCGGTCATACCCGGATACACCCCTATCCAGAAGGAGTTCTTCATGATAAAGTCCGTCACGGAGAGGTCACCGACTACGCGGTACGCGTCAGTCCCCCGTATGTCATCGAAGCACGGATGATACGTGATATTGCCGCTGAAGAGCAGCCTCGTCTGCACATTATGCTCCTCCATGTACCTCGTAACCTTATTTCTGTCGAGCCCCTCGCGCACACTCATGATATATCCGAACCAAGACGGTCGTGAGTTCTCAACCGGCTCAGGCAGTATCAGCTTATCGGCGATATCACTAAGCCCCTGACTCAGTCTCTCCCAGTTCTCTCTTCTTCTCTCGATAAATGTCGGGAACTTCTTTAACTGCTCGACTCCGACAGCCGCCTGCATATCCGTCACCTTGAGATTATATCCGAAGTGACTGTATACATACTTATGATCATAGCCATGCGGCAGAAGTCCGAAGTCTCCGTCAAACCTGTGACCGCAGATGTTATCATGTCCCGACGGACACACACAGTCACGTCCCCAGTCGCGGTAGCTGAGTATTAGTCTATTTAGAACCGGATTATCCGTATACACACATCCGCCCTCACCCATCGTCATATGATGCGGAGGATAGAAGCTCGACGTACCTATATCCCCCCAGGTACCTGTGAACTTCGTCACTCCGTCTATCGTATACTGCGAGCCGAGAGCATCACAGTTATCCTCGACAAGCCAGAGGTTATGCTTATCGCAAAACTCTTTAACCGCCCGGATATCAAAGGGATTGCCCAGTGTATGCGCAATCATCACAGCCTTGGTCTTATCACTCAGAGCATTCTCAAGACGTGTCACATCGATATTATACTGAGGCACCGTCACGTCAACAAATACAGGCACAGCCCCATACTGAAGTATCGGCGTCACAGTTGTCGGAAATCCCGCCGCAACCGTTATAACCTCGTCACCACGCCTGATACGGCGGTCTCCAAGCTCCGGTGCTGAGAGCACCGTAAATGCAATCAAATTCGCCGAAGATCCCGAGTTTACCAGATGTGCAAATCTCACACCTATCCACTCAGCAAAGCTTCTCTCAAATTCCTCTGCAAATCTTCCCGTCGTAAGCCAGAAGTCCAGCGCTGACTCAACCAGTGCCTGCATCTCCTTCTCATCATATACGCGGCTCGCGTAACCGATGCGGTCGCCGGGAGTAAAATCCGCTTCCTGCTTAGGCTGTATAAATCTCTTATAATACTCTGCCACGCTCTCACTTATAGCTTTGCGTGCCTGTCTCTCTTCTTCTGTCATGTTCATTCTATCCACCGTTTCCTGTTTAATCCTATAAATTATTCACTCAAAGTGTATTACCATACATATGCTACATACACTGCCACACGATTAAAGAATATATCACAAATCACCCTTCAGTATATCAAGTGTTCTGTATACGCCATCATGTATATCATACTTCGGTTTCCACCCGAGACCATGAATCTTAGTACCGTCCAATCTTGCCTTTGTTGCGGTACTATATCCTCTTGCCTCCACACTATCCGGTATCTCATATACAACCTTATGTCCGCCGTAGGATGCCATAATCTCCGCCAGGTCTCTCAGACGTATGTCCGATGACTCATCAGCTATATTATACGCCTCTCCGCACTCACCCTGCAGCATCACATACAGAAGCCCCGCCACCGCATCTGCCACATATGTATACGAGTAGTACTGCAGCCCCTCGCTTTTAAGTACTATATCCTCACCGGCTATAGCCTTACGTATAAACTGAGACACTGCCTTACTGTCATCCATATTCATAGTCGGACCATAGGTTCTGGTAAATCTCGGAATCACTATGTCCATATGCTTTTCAGCTATATATGCCTGGCACAGAGCCTCCGCACATCTCTTACTCTCCGGATATCCGGCTCTCATAGTATTACAGTCTATATACCCGCAGTAGTCCTCATAGAAAAGCTCCACGTCGCCTCTATTCTCACCATATATCTCATTTGACGATGCAAATACACACCTCCTTGCTCCGACAGAAGCTGCATAGTTCAGTATGTTATAGAGTCCGATGACATTTGATGTAATCGTGCTTATCGGCTGTGTGGAGTACTCTATCGGATGAGTGTTGCTTGCAAGATGTATGACGTAGTCAGCCCCCTCCGGATACTCTATCGGCATATTCACATCACTGCAGACATATCCGAAGTTTCCCGAATCTATGTACTGAGGAAACCGTGCTTCAAGCTTCTCCCTACCTCGGCTTACCGCAGCAACCTTGCAGTTCTGTCTGTGCTCAGCATTTCGATACATCAGAACATCTATCAAAAAGCTGCCTATAAGTCCCGTGGCACCTGTAATCATCACTGACATGCCGCTAAGCTTACTCCACTCAAGCGGTAAGTCACACACATATTCAACATCACTTATATACTTTTTACTTTTGTAATTCATATATCACTTCTTCCTTCGTCACCTGAGCTATCCCCGCTGGCAGCCCCCGCATCGTGTCCAAACCCGAGCCGGGAACCATACCTACTTTTGGGCATGACCTGTGTCCTCACCAAGATTCTCAGTATGATATATAGCATACCTCGGTCTATGCTTCGTCTCCATATATATCTTACCCACATACTCACCTATGATACCATTTGATATCATAGTCAGTCCTCCGGTCATCAGTACTACACTCATGATTGATGTCCAACCACTCACAGTGTTTCCCGACAGCTTACCGACTATCACATATATTATGAGTATTAAACTAAGAACTGCAAACATAAATCCCGTCAGAGTGATAAGTCTGATGGGCTTAATCGAGAAGCTTGTTATACCATCTATCGCAAGCTTCATCATCCTGCTGAGAGGATAGTGTGTTTCACCCGCTTCTCTCTCACTTCTCTTATAGTACACAACACTGCTTCTGAAGCCCAGATTCGGTATAATCCCCCTCAGATACAGATTGACCTCATCATACTTAGCAAGCTCCTCAACAGCCCTCCTGCTCATCAGCCTGAAATCCGCATGATTCTCCACAACATTTACACCCATACCACTAAGCGTCTTATAGTATAGTCTGGCACTGTTTCTCTTAAAAAATGTATCCTTAGACCTATCTGACCTTATACCATATACGATCTCGGAGCCTTCGTTATATGCTTCTATCATCTCATCTATAACATCTATATCATCCTGACCATCACAGTCCATCGATATCGTCATGTCAGCATACTTCAGTGTTTCGATAAGTCCGGCCACGAGAGCGTTTTGATGCCCATAGTTTCTGCTTAGCGATATACCCGAATAGTGCTTATCCGATGCCACATAGCCTTGGATGATACTCCAGGTCCGATCCACACTTCCGTCATCCACGAAAACTATCCTGCTGTCATCCGATATAACACTGCTGCCTATCAGCGCCTTCAGTTTACTGTGAAACTTCTTCCCCGTTATCGGCAAAACCTGCTCCTCATTATAGCATGGTATTATGATATATAGCGTATTAGACCTCATCTCTAATATCTCCTCATCTTATGTATGAACTCCGATTTAGTAGTATGTCTCCGGAAATGTTGACGGATCTCCGTTATATACAAGCTGCTGATCATAGTAAAACTTAACCGAATAATCTATGCCATAGTAGTTATACATATTCTGGATATTATCGTATCTATACTCCACTAAGTCATAGTACAGATACTCCGTATTCGGATACCTTGGCACATGAATTTCATCCAGATTAATAGTCTTGGCCTGCTCTATAATCCTGTTCCACTCCATATATATGTAGTGTTCATTTGTCATAACGACCGCAAGCCTCGAGAATGCAAGCATAATCACTACGCACATTATTGCATACATATATCTATGCTTAACATATCCCGATATAGCCTTCACATTATCAAACTCAGCATCAACGAAGGCACTTAATATACATATCTTTAAAACCTCAGGTATATAGTAAAGTCTGGCGAAGCTGTCTATAACTATTGTTAACGGCAGTAGTTGGAGCATCATAAATAGTGCTGTAAATGATAAAATACCTCTCTTCGATTTCTCAATTCGCCTATAAATGTATACATAAACCACAACATACAGATACGCAGTCAATAAATCATGTATGGTTATATTGAACGGTAGGTGATTATCACTCAGATATAGTATCAGCAGTATGAACTGATTAGCTATGATATAAACTATGCCCTTTATTAAAGGCGTGTATTCTTTGGTTTCACTACTTTTTCTAAAAAGGTATGAAAGTAGTATCACGTAAAAAACAAGCAGCAGCACGGACATTCTGAACCCTATTGCGACACATAATGTCGAGGCAAATATAATATTTCTTTTACTTATAGACCGGTTCTTTTTAAACTCCCAAAGCTTCATAATCAGTATATATACGCATAATATACCTATAATCCATATATCATACTTCAAGCAATCGTATATTCTATTATTTACCAAATCATCCAAAGCATCCCAAAGCTTCGTCAATATACTGCTCTGTACATCGACACTTAGCCCCCTCTTATCTACAGATTCTCCCTTCTCAAAAACCTCCCAGTACATCGGACTTGTAAGCATAACTGCAAGCCCCACTATACTTCCCAGCAGTATAATCGCTGCTTTTAAGATATACCTTCTTCGCTTAATTGCATATATCAGAAGGATCCCGGACATCATGAGAAACGCCCCTGTCGCTCCTTCTATAAACAACTGTACAAATGCTGAGTATATAAACATTCCGGCGTATTCATACCACTTGTAACTGCTCACAGCATCATCTGTAAGCAGCTTTCTATTCATTCTCAGATAGTATAGCGTCAAAAGTGCCGGTACAGTAAATACACAGAAGCCCGATAGCCATCCATAGGTTTCTCCCCATATAGAAGGATTTATCAACAGAAATATCAGGTTAACGATCAGATATTTGGTCAGAAATCGTTTGTCTGAGGTATCATAGAACAATCTCGATACCTCAAACGGTATAAGCCAGAAAACGCTTGCCATAAATATCGTCTTTAAAATCGGAATACGTACCAGAACATCTATCAGTAGATTTGCAACATATCTCCCGTTACATACCCCCGACAGACTAATCTCAAAGCCGTATGACGAACCGGCTATCCAGTCATCATGAACATACGGAACGCAGTAGGCTATATATCCGTACATCACAAGCATCATGATAAAGGCTGCGTACTTATATCTGTTATCCCTTATATTTATAATTATCTTTGTAATTAACTGGCTATTAGCAACTCTACTCACCATCACTTCAACCAATTATCCCTTTCCATCTTTATATATGCCTTAAACATCTCCAGATCATCCTTAGTGGTAAGCTTGATATTCTTATCAGATCCCGCTGCAAAGTACAGGCGTTCTCCAAGCTCAACCATCATGGTATTCGTGTATGATGAGCCGTAGATACCTATCTCCTTCTCAAATGCCTCGTGATAAGCCGAGTCAAGCCTTCCAAACTTATATGCCTGCGGTGTACTGACACGTCTCAAGGTTTCGCGTGGTATATACTGTACTGTCGACACATCATCATCGACGACAAATATCTGCTCATTATACGGCATGGAGGTCACAGCATTTCCGTACTGTCTGCACTTAACTATGACATCCGACAGCACCACATCATCAACCAGCGGTCTGATACCGTCATGTATGATGATAACATCATCCTCATAACACTCTCCCTCCAGATTGTACACACCGTTTCTTATAGACTCCTGACCTGTCTCACCGCCTGACACTATCCACCGCAGCTTGGTTATACCGAACTGTTTAGCATAGGCTCTCAGTATGTCATGCCACCCCTCAAGACACACAACCTCGATGGCATCTATCTCCGGATGCTTCTGAAAGCTCTCAAGTGTGTATATAACTACCGGCTTATCATATACATTCAGAAACTGCTTTGGTATATCCTGTCCCATACGCTGACCGCTGCCGGCCGCAAGTATTATAGCTACATTCATAACTACTCCCTTCAGTGCCACCTCTGACACTTGTTTATTTTTTCACAGAGTGTGTTTCTTAAGGACACATTGAATTTACTTTTCATGGATAATTGATTAGTGTGGATTCCATCCCTTAATCACCGCATTCGTCGAATGTCCTGAAATACTTCGTGTTTCTGTTCACTCGTCTCATCGCTACTATGAACATCAATTCAATGTTCCAGATGCGTCGCACCCTCGTCCCTGACCGGCGTACGCCAGTCACCGTAGTTTCTCTTAAGCCAGAACTCCCAGTTATATGGCGCATCGAACTCCCTGCCGCGAAGCGCCAATCTCCTGCCCTTCTTATACATATCAGCAGTATCTCTCTTCTTCGGAACTATCTCCGTTATCTGGTCATTTGACGCATATACATAGCCCGTACCGTGTCCACGGTACTTCCTGACAAATCTCCTATATCTGTTCATGATAGCCCTGAGGCTATACCGCCTGCCGATTCTTGCCAAGCATCTCGCCACGAACTCCTCGAAGCTGCCTCTATCCGCAGTTGCAGAACCAACCGTAGAGAACTCTCGTCTCTCCCTATGTCCGAGAGCGAGTCCGTAGATAAATCTTATCCCCAGGCAGTGAAGCAGCATCCCGACCTTCGTCCTCGGTGCCTCCTCCATCACAAATATATCCAGTCCCAGATAGTCCGGCACTGTACTGTCAACCTCATCTCTATATTCAACCCTCGTCTGTGTATCATAGAGCCTTACCACAAAGTCTGAGAAGTGTTTTCCCTTTTGCGGTGGTGTTAAAAGAAGATATCTCTTGTCCAATTTATCCCGCAGCTGCATGAGCTTATCGAAGTCCTCACCCGTCATCGCGACATCAGCGTCATCATCCCACTGTATGAAGTCCCCGTCACGCGCCGCACCGAGCAGTGTACCCGCCCACAGGTAAAATGTTATCTCATGCTCCGAACAAAAGTCATCCAGATACGACAGTACTTCAAAGTATCTGTCATGTATTTCATCTAATCTGCTGTTATCCATCTCTGTCCCCCTCTGACCTTAATATTTTACTTTATTTTAGATACTCATTCAACCGTCAACCGCAGTCACACACATTATCCTTAATCCAAAGTATGCCTACAAAGTGTGTATGGCATACGGCTCGAACAAGGACCGGGCCGACTTCTGAAATCGGATGTAAACCGCTTCATCTCATCCGTTTTAAACATCATATACATCCCCAAGTTTAAATTTCATAAACCTCTCTGCTATGATATAATCTAAAGGTTAATACACTATGGAGGTTTTATGATGTCAACAACTATAGAAAGAGACACCAAAATATCTAAGAAGGATTCCAAACCACCTATTTTTAAATCACCGAATCTTCCGCTATATATATCAGCGTTCCTGATTCCGGTCATCATCGCCTTAATAGGCCTTGCCCTCGGCGGCTTCGCCCCCTTCGGCACGAAGGATGTGTTGACTGCCGGTGGTTTCAGCGACCTGATACCGTACTACAGCGAGTTTATCGCACGTGCGAAGGCAGGTACTCTCATGGAGTACAGCATACAGCAGGGTTCGGGCTATGACTTCACGACAGTCATCACCTGGTACCTGTCCGATCCGACGAACTTGCTGCTTCTCATATTCCCCGAGACAGCTATGCTGTCCGTGCTGGATATACTCTACGCACTTAAGCTCGGTGCAGCCGGGCTCTGCTTTGCTATATTCCTTACCAAGAGACGTGAATATATGCCCATGGTGGAACCCGGTGAACTGTATATGCAGCCCGCTCCTGTAAAGTCGTCAAAGAAAAACAACAAAAAGGCTGCAGCTGCCGAGAATTTCGATGCAACTCTCGCCAGCACATCATCCGGATCTGCCTCTGACAGCAGCAAAGTATCAGTTTCAGAAAAATCACCTGACAAGTCTCAGAAGTCCGACATCGTCCTCGGTCTCGGACTCAGTAACTCTGCCTTCTACGAGCTGCTGAAGAGCTTCGACATAAGAGTACTTGCATTTTCTCTGTGCTATGCACTCTCAAACTTTATGCTAAGCTACGGTATGGATATGACACGCTGCTCTGCGATTGCCATATTCCCGCTTCTCATGCTCGGTATCGAGAGACTTGTATATCAGAGAAGGTATACGCTGTATGTGATTACATTTGCGGTATCCATATATCTCAGCTTCCATACAGCCATCATATCTTCTATATTTATACTGCTATACTTCTTTACCAGGGATTATAAGAGCTTCCCTTATTTTCTCGATGCACTAAAGTATAAATTTGCATCCGATATAGCAGCTGTCGCTATATCCATGCTTGTAATTCTGAACAACCTGACATCAATTTTCGCAGATGAGAATATAAACATGAGCTTCCTGCACAGCGGCTGCATAACCTCACCGCTCGATATAATCAAGATGCTCTTCTCCGGTACAACACCTTCCGGCACCATCGAAAACTCTATGGGAATTGACATCTTCTGCGGCACCATGGTACTGCTGCTCGTACTGAGTCTTATCTTTAACCGCGGCACTAATACACGCAGGAAATATGCCGACCTCGCCATAATACTGATACTTTTCTTTGCAAACTACTCGAGACAGCTCGGACACTTCCTTAACGGTTTCCTCTACACAAACAGCAATGTATCTTACTTTAACTACGTACTCATATTCATGCTGCTGATTACTGCGTACACATCACTCTATGCTGTGCACCTTAACTCATCCGGGTCTCTTGTGCTCTGCTTCAGTGCACTCGTTGTGCTTATTATATCCACGAGTATATTCTGTGTATTCTACGACAGCTTCACACCCTTCATGAAGAGTATCGAGTACCTGCTTGCATACTTCCTGCTCATTATCGTATGGAAGAACCGCAGCATGACAAATCTCGTCTTTAACTACCTCTTCTCCATAGTAATAATTCTGGAAATGATAGCTTCTGCGGTAACCGGTTTCAGAACCGTAGCTGAAACTGCCATTTCCTATACTGACACAGATACATACAAGTTCTATACCGTGGAAAACTACATACATGAGTCTGAGCCCGATGCTCGTATACTTGTATATGAAAGCTACTACACAAACTCCACACCACTCACAAACATGCTGCTCGGCTATGACTACGTTATAGCTGACGAGAGTGCATCTCATGTTGACTCTGAGCTGGAACTAATCGAAACCATGAACGGTGTCGCTATATACAAAAACCCGTACACGCTCGACGGTACTGTCTACGTTCCGTCTTCCATCACTGACGTTGTATCAAGCGACTCCTACCCATTCACCTCACAGAACCTTCTGGTCACAGATGTCTTCGAGTCTGATGCCATCTTTGACATAGTTTCAGGTGACATGTCTATAAGTGAAGGTTTTTCATTATCAGCTGATGAACGTGCTGACCGGTATACCATTAACAGAAACTATATCCTGAACTATACTATCGACGAGTCGGGTGACCTGTATACAAATTTATCTCATATCATACATTTAGGCGATACAAATGTGAGCGATGGTGCCAGCATTTTCTATACGGTTTGTACAGACGACATAATGCTCGGATTACTTGGCGGTGAATATGCACTTTATAACCACGATGCCTTCGTAAAGCTGTATGAAAAACTCAAATCCAGCAGCTACAGTGATTACATCCTCCTAAATGCCACCTCTCCCTTAAACTGGTCTATTAACGGCAACTCCGGAATCAGCCTTTCCCTTGCAGGTAACGATGTAACCTTAATCAGTACTGGCTCAGGAGATGATACCATATACTACACACCCGTGTACTTTAATGCAGGGCTAATCATCAGCATACTGACACTTATATGCTTTATAGTGCTGTGCCGTGTTAAGCTACCCAAGGTATCCCTCAGTAAGGCATCAGATTTCTTAAACGATAACAGAGTTTACGTATATACAATATTTGCATCACTTATTATGTACTTTATAGTTGCGGTTATGAAATCCTGCTTCCCCTTCGGTAACGGCACCATGGTCATATCAGACGGTTACGGACAAACATATCTGAATCACATGTATATGTACAGCCAATTAAAGTCCGGCTCGATTCCGGATATTGTCTATAATCATGGTTTCGCATCGCTATCATACTTTACCTCGCGACTTATAAACCCGCTCAACTATGTGATGATGATAGTTCCTTCGTCAGTATCACTTATCTTCTATAACATACTGTATCTCATACGTTTCCTTCTTGTGGGTCCGAGTATGCTGCTGTACCTTACACACCGCAGATGCGGCAGAACCATGGACAAGCACTCTCTTAAGCTTGTTGCCATAGCTCTCTGCTACGTACTGAATACATTTGTCATATCATACTTCAACTTCAATGATTACCTGACATTTATCATCATGGTGCCGGTACTATCACTTATGCTCGAGCGACTTGTATATGACAGGAAGCATCTTCCTTATATACTGATACTTGCCTGGTACATAATGTATGAGAGCTACACTGCATTTATTCTGTGCGAGTACCTGGCTCTGTACTTCCTTATCATAAAGCATGATACTATAAAGAGCTTCTTTAAGAACCTTGTCAGATTTGCCGCAGCATCCGTACTATCAGCAGGTATAATGGCCGGATATATAGTCTCGTACTACGCATATCTTAGAACATCGACATACTCATCAACGGATTCCTCCGACAGTATGCTCGATATGCTCACAGCCGGTGGTAATACTCTGCTCGACTCTATCAAGGATCTGGAACTGCTGCATGAAACCACCTATGTTTCGGTTGATTGGACTACAGCAAATGCATATGCCGGAATCCTGACACTTCTTGTACTTGTTCTCTTTACACTAAACAGTAAGGTTCCTGCAAGTATAAGAATTAAGAAGACTATACTTATAATTCTCTACTACTTTGCATTTGGAAACAAGTTTCTGAACTACGTGCTGCATGGATTCCATAACCAGTCCATGGTGCCCAATAGATTTGCTATATTCTTTATATTCCTGCTCATTACAGCACTATACGACTGTGTGATAGATTTCCACAGCTGCTTTAACAAGCGTTCTCTCACCGCACTGTCACTATGGTCTGTTTTGATTATATCGCTTATGCTATATAAGACTCTGGATACAACACCCACAGCATGTATAGTAAGTGTGGCTCTTATTATCATCTACTATGGTATGTATCTGATTGGATATATAAGGAAGAACTACTACACCATGACACGCATAGCTCTGGTGATACTTGTCATGGAGCTTGCGGTCGGTTTTATAAATGATGCCTATATATCTACCGGATCACAAGTTTCCACCATGGACGAATCAAATATTAAAATTATAAATAAAATATCCGACGAGTATAACCTTGGAAATCACTATGACAGAACCGAGTTTGTGGACACTGACATGCTAAACTTTGGACTGCTCTGTAGCTACAGTTCAGTTTCATCGTTTGCTGCACTCTCCGGCAAACAGGAAGCACTCTGTGACTACTGGTGTGTATATAACAACAAGAACAATATCATGTATATTGTCGGAAACCCTCTTGCAGCCATGATGTTTAATGTTAGATACCTACTTACTGATAACTTCTTCACTAGTACAACTATTCCTAACTATATAAATGAAGTAAAAAGCTATGGAAATATAAATCTGCTCGAGAATCCCTACGCTGCAGGCTTTGGCATACTTACTAATCTTGATGGTAATATCAATCGAGATGACTACGGTAACAGCTTCGAATATCAGAATGCAATATCTCAGGCTCTCGTAGGCGAAGATCTATATACCGAGATAGTTCTTGAAACAGATGAAAGTAAGATAACTGATAAAACATCCTATATGCTGGCTCAGATAGAGGACGGAACTGACGAAACAAACGAGAATATATCAACGGTAAACGCTCGCATATATGTTGCGCCTGAAATAACCGGCGATTTATATATAACCTACCGCGGCTATATATACTATCTTGGCTATAAGGAGATTACCGAAGATTCAGAACTCTATGAGTATTCATTTGAAATCGATGTTACAGAGGAAACCTACGACAGCACCGTTCATATTGGTGTTGTATCAGCAGACGTTGAAGAGGCTCTCTACAGCAAGCTGACGGAGTGCACCATGGAGGATATAACCGTAGATGACACCGTCATAACCGGTACGATAGACGCTGATACGACCGGTACTCTCTTCATCTCCCTTCCCAACTACGACGGCTGGACGGCTTATGTAGACGGTCAGAAAGTCGAGATACTTGACTATCTCGGAGGCATAGGCATAGAGATATCTGAAACAGGTACACATGATATAAAGCTTGTATATGAGAAGTCCGGTGTTGCTGTAGGTATGATAATTTCAATCATATCAGTGCTGATACTCGCAGGATACATCGTATACACCTATAAAAAGAAATCAGTTAATACGAAAGATGCCGATGAACCGGAGGTTTCAGATGTAAGTGAAGCAGCTGTCACAGACGAGACTGCAAATTAAGAGAAAATCACTGTAAGATGCCTTGCCATATATCAGGCGTCTTACCACATATCAAACACATGATTATGCACCTGGTGCCTGGTCATGTATCAAGCATCTGCCCAGATGCACTGTGCAGCTGCATAATTTACGCTTGAATATTACCATACTATGTTATAAAATTATGGAAGGTTTTGTGTGCTGCTGTCACCGCTTACAGCGTAGGCAGGCACAGTAAATCATGACACATTATATCAGATAATAATTAATCAGGAGGATTATACAATGATTACAGCAGGTGAGTTCAGAAATGGTGTTACCATCGAGATGGATAGTAACATCTATCAGGTAATCGAGTTCATGCATGTTAAGCCCGGTAAGGGAGCTGCATTCGTAAGAACCAAGCTTAAGAACATCAAGTCAGGCGGTGTTATAGAGAAGTCTTTCCGTCCCACAGAGAAGTTTGAGACAGCTCATATCGAGAAGAAGGATATGACCTACTCATACAAGGACGGTGAGCTCTACTACTTCATGGATGGCGAGACATATGATATGATACCCGTCAGCGAGACTGTTATAGCCGCAGATATGAAGTTCGTAAAGGAAAATGAGACCGTTAAGCTTATCTCCCATAATGGTGAGGTATTCGCTATCGAGCCTCCCATCAACGTTGTACTTGAGGTTACAGAGTGTGAGCCCGGCGTAGCAGGTAATACAGCTACTAACGCTACTAAGCCTTGTACAGTAGAGACAGGTGCTACACTCAATGTTCCCCTCTTCGTAAACCAGGGTGACTCAATTAAGATAGATACCAGAACAGGCGAGTATGTATCAAGAGTTTAATGCTCTTGATATATAAACCTTGTATGGTTACACAAGCACCTAATATATACTAAACGATATGCTATTAGAAACTTACAACACAGCAGTTTCGGAAACGAAGCTGCTGCTTTTTTATACTCCTACACCAAAGACTATCGCTTTGATGTTAGGTATATCCTCTCCGCTTCGCAGATTGCATCCACGAAGCAAGGCTTCGTGGATCCGTGCCATGCCTTCAGCAGCCACGGACTGTGTCGCGGCACTGAGCCGAATGTCCTGAAACACTTCGTGTTTCTGTCCAATCGGCTCAGTGCTATCGCGCATAAAAGAAGCCCGGCATTCGCCGGGCTTCTGGACTACTCTTAAATATTCAGTTTTAGTTCAGTCCGAGCAGCTCAGGTGTTCTGACTATACGAAGCGTCTTGATAGCCGTATTACCCTTGGAGTCCGTTATCTTTATAACGATACGAGCCGTTTCCTTCTTAAGTGTATCATCAAATACGAAGTAATCCTCGCTCAGCTCCAATGTTGAACCGCCTGATGCTGTGGTCTTAAGACCGGATGTCGTATACGTACTGCTCTGCTCTATCCTCTTCAGTAATCCGGAATCTACGTTGTTCGCAGTATCCTTATCTGAATCGAATATCAGCACATCTCCCTCGATTGATGTCGTACCGTCTTCGTTTGTAACCTTTGTCGGCTCATCGTAGTTGATGTTGCTTGTTCCATCTCTTACTACATCCCAGTATACCGATACATGCTTAAATACTGTACCTGATGACATGTTCGGAAGGAATGAGAATGCGATATTCGTAACATCCTCTGATACTGACATCTCATAGTTATCAGCACCATCATCAACCTGCTTAATCGACTTATTCTTCAGATTATCAGTTGTTGAATCCGAGTCATATATATACAGTGTCGGTCCCTGCGTACTCATTCGAGCCGAGTTAACGATAACGTTGATGTAGAGTCGTCTCTCATCGTTGTTGTTACGTCCGATACCTGTTATGTTTGTATGACCTGCACCTGTGTAGTAAACGTTGTTGTACTGATACAGGAAGTAGTTCTCAAATCCGTTTCCGGGGTCTGCTGCAAAGTTTCTCGATGATGTACCTGTCGTACCACCTGAAAGTGTGTAGTATACGGTCATGTTATCATCCTCAACATCAGCAACAAACGACTGGTTAGATGTCGGGCTTATCTGCAGTGTAGTACCAAGTGTGAAGGGATAAAGTGTTATAACACCTTCATTTGTCTGCGAAGCCTTATCTGTATGTACTCTGTTAGCCGAACCCTTTATGTAGCTACGTACATCCTTAACCGGCATAATCGAGCTGTTAACTGTACTTACGTGATATCTCAGGTATGAGTACTTGTGCATCATGTAGAACTGCTTCTGATCATTTGAACCTACCGAGTCTATAACTACAGTTTTATCAGTAAGTGTTGCTCCGGTATATGACGTGAAGTCCGGATCATTCGGATCCAGTGCACTGAGGAAATACTCCTCACTGTCGTATCCATCGTCAAGTACAAGCGGTAAGCTGTCACCGGTAAATACATCGTAGTTCGCTATGGTTGCACGAGCTACACCGCTGTCATTTGTATACTTAGTTTCTGTCTTACCCTCTGTCTTATCATTAAATACTATAGTAGCACCTGTTATAGGGTTACCCTCATAGTCAGCATACGTAATCGTTATAGGAAGAGCATCACTATAGTCGCTTACCGTACCCTCCTCAGACATCTCTACTGTCAGGTCTGTAACCTCATAGTTACTTCTGTAGAAGGTTGCAACACCATTCTCATCAGTTGTAGCAGTTCCCTCTACACCATCTATAGTATAGGTAACTGTCTCATCTGCTACAGGATTTCCTGAATCATCAACAACAGTAACAGTTATCTCCTGGTTACCGAAGCCTGAAAGTGTACCGGACTTCTTGGTAGGTGTGCCCATCGTATAGCTTGCATTTGACATAGACGTCGCAGGTATAGTAAATGTTACTGCGTCACCTACATTGGTCTTCGTAAATATACTATTACCATCTGAGTCATACAGATAGAAGTTTGTATAGCACTGCCCTATAGGTTTATCCTCCTGTGTGGCATTATAATTACCATCACACGAATAGTAGTCAACTGTAATATCTATAGCATGTGCCGATGTAGAAGATCCGGTTGTTTCTATATTGACCTTCTTATCACCGTTTATATTGCCCCACATCTGCAGTACGTTGTAAAGTATCGACTTAGGAGTTGTATCAAAGTCTCCGTAGGAAACTGTCGTAGTATAGTTACCCCAGTCCGGTCTTACCTCCTCAATCTTATACTGAAGTCCCGTAAGCGAAGAACCTGTCTTCGTAACATCCACACTGTATCCGGTATCTGTCGAGGCTATACTGTCTATAGTAGTCGTCTCCTCACCGACCGTTATGGTTATACTTCCACTGTCCTTAGACTTTGCCGTCTGTGTAATCTTAGCATTCATGCTTGCCACATCATGCTTAAAGGTATAGGTATCGGTTGTTACACCGTCCACAGTAAGCGTAAACTCCGTATCTCTATACTGCTTGTTACCAGATGACTTATGCATATGTCTGGAATCCATACCAAACTTAGCTGAAAGTACATCATACATAGCAGTCTGACCTGTACCTGAATTTCCTATGAGTGCTGTAAGTGTATCATGGAACAGTATCATATTACCGTCAGCATCTATATACTCTGCAAGTGCAGTAGTTGCGGTATATGTATCAGGGTCATTTGCATCGTATATTACATGTGAGCTTCCGTTGTAGGCTGTTATATCTGCATACTTATTGCTTGTATCAGCAAAGTTATCAGCAGCACCGATTACTATACAGTTAAATACATTCGAAAGCTTTATAGTTCCTCTATTACTTTCAGTTACAAGTGCATTCTGCTCACTTGAGCTCTCAGACTCAGAAGTAGTACTTCCCGAAACACTCGTATCACTGGTTGTTTCTGTAGATGTACCGTCATTATCTATATAGTAGACAGATGAATACTCAAGGTTCTCCATCCACTGAGCCTTGAAGTACTGCTCAAACATCTTCGCATCTCTCCAGTACTCATAGAGCTCACCTATCTTGTTCATGGTCTTACCATCGGTATCTGACATCTGAACATTATTATACATCGAGAAGATATCGTAGTAGCTTCTGTTCGTAGGCTCTATAACCTCACCATATCCGGTAAGTGCCTTGCCGTTCGAATCAGTATTTGTCAGAAACTCTATCTCATCCTCTACTACGCCACGCTTATACTCTGTAATCTCAGTGCCTGACAAACCACTCGGAGCATCCATCTTCTCATAGAACTTTGAAAATCCTGCTATAGTACTCTTGTTCTCCAGCAGATATGCATCCAGGTTTGCTGATGCTGTTCTATAGCCCTCTATAAGTGTATCAAATGCTGTTTCTGTATAGCCACTGTTATAGCTGGTCAGAATATTCATCATCTCACTCTTAAATATAGAGTACTCATATGACTTCATATCTGTTACTGCCGTACCGTTAATAATATCACGCATAACTCTGTAGCAGATTTCATACTTAGCAGCATCCTCAGCATACTTTGTTGCCAGAGCCTTTATAGAATCGTCATCTGACAAAGCGTCATACTTACTGTTTACGTTATAAACAAGCTTCTCAAAGTCTGTCGTGGTAAGTATGGTCATGTTAACATCATAATCATCAGATATCTGAGCAAACCAGTTTGTATTTATATCATCAAGACCGGTTGTGGTTCCGAACTGCTTCGTATCATAGTACTTAACAACACCAAACTTATGCTCATGAACACCGAGATTCGTAACTCCTGACCAGTTTGCATCATACCACTCACTGTCATAAGCCTTTAGATATGTATATGCATCCTCATATGCTCCAAGTGTTCTGGGATATGTTGTTAAGCCATATGCCTTATTAGCAAAACCACCACCCTGAGTTGTATATGTAACCAGGTTATGCTTACCACCATCGTTAGTGTTTCTGTTGGTATAGAACAAACCTCTACCAAACTGACACTCTGTACACAGGTACAGCGTACAGTTTGTTCCACCCTCACCTGCAACGGGAGGATTTGCGGAAACAGGCATAATCTGAAGCAGATTAACCTGCATCTTCTCCTGAGTAGTTCTCTTAATCTTAACCATACCCGTTGTGGATGATGAACATCCGGTCTGGTTATCTACTACCGTAACCTTCCAGTAGGCAGGTCCGTAGTAGGTGCTGGGGATATCTGATATCGTAAGTGTACCAGATGATCCCGATGCTACAGCACGATAATCCTCATCGTCGAAACGACCGTTAGCATTATCATCTATATAAGCATATGTCGTATAGTCACCTGATCCACTGCTTACCTCAAACTTAAATGTAAGCGGACCTCCTGTCAGCCACGTAGTCGAATCATACTCAGAGTAGCCTGTAGGTGACTCTATAAGTGCAAGATTCGGTCTTGCATACGTGCTGAGCAGTGTTGAAAGATGTACTTCATCTATAGCATCATTATCTCTTGTCTGAGTCTCACCCTTGTAGTTCTCCGACTCCTTACCTCCGAATACTGTAACGAAACCACCGTAGGTAGTACCATACGTACTATCCGGATTCGAAATTCTGACGATATTATCATGTTCAAAATCCAGAAGGACTGTATTTGTATAAGCTGTTGCAAGTGTCGGCGTACCGTTAAGGTCAGCCGGAGCTATAGACTTAAGCAGCTTATACATATTCGAATCAGGATCAAGCTCTGCTGTACCCTCCTGCTGATCAGAGTATACCTTGACCTGTTCATTTCCGTTCATTGTATATGACTTCAGATAAGCATCATAAACCTCATCACTTATGATAAGAGGCATAGACTTAGCGTACTCAAGCAACTCCTCGAGCTTATCCTGTGTCAGGTCATTACCGGCTCTGATACCGTATGTATCCTCATATCCGGCATAGGTACTATTATAGTAATATGTATCGCCATTATGATAATACATGTTATAGGTATAGAAGCCCTTCGTTGTAGATAACCAATTCGAGAGATCCTTTATACCTGAGTAGTTACCACCGATATATATAGCATCGTAATTATCAATCAGCGACTTCTGGCTGGTGCAAAACTCCGATGATGACATATGCACGACATTTACTTCGCTGTACTTCTTACCGGTTGCATGAGCTATCTTAGCCTTTGAAAGTGTCCATGCATAATAGTCAGTAACATTTGCCATATTATCAGATGTAAGATAGTTGGATACTGTGTTGTTACCATTACCGTCATCAAGCATGTATGAAAGTGAAGTCTCGGCGTAGCTTCCAACCTCACCATAGGTTATCTCATCCGATGTAAGGTCTGTCATACTATCCGTTCTAAGATAGTAGAACGTATTTGAATACTGCTTGAGGATATCCTGATCCGGATCTGCTTCATTCATGAATGTCATGGATGATGCAGCATTGCTCGTCATAGTCGTAGTATACAAGGGGTCATTATAACCCTTAACGTTATTTAGCAGACTTGCAAGAGTTGAGTCTATCGGATACGACGGCTGTATCTCGAGTACAGTATATACGTTCGTCGAGTCACCTGATCCTGTTCCGCTCAGTCCTCTGAACTTACCGGCATTTATGATATCAGCTATATCCTTAACGCCTGTTGCTGTAGTTGCTGCAGCATAACCGCTCATCTGAGCACCGGAGCATACAAGTACATAGTCAAATCTTGCCTTGTCCTGAGCTGTAGCCACCTTATTATATACATAACTGAAGTTAACTGCTGTACAGTCAGCTGATGACGTTCCGTTTGAGGACGAGATAGCCGAGCTGTAAAGTATATGCACACGTGCATACATAGCAGCCGAAAGTACATTATAGTAATCACCGAGAAGTGATGTATACTTTGCACATCCTGACTCTATGATTATGTAGTCATATGTTTCAAGACTGTAGTTATCAAGTGCATCCAGACCCTCTGATGTAAGAGTTACCGTATCAAACATCATGTAGTCAGGCTTTCTGTTACGGCTGATATAACCGTAGGTATATACTGCACAGTCATCAGTCTCTTCAACCTTATATGCTGTAGTGTTCTCCCAGTCTATACCGGATGTGTCTTCTGTTGTCTCCTCTGCATCAGTTTCTGTCGCATCTGTTTCTGTTGCCACCTTAGTAGGACCGGCATACTCAGTCATGCCTACTCTGAAGAGCTCCGTAAGTTCATTATCATCCTCATCAAGTCTTATAGTGAGTGTCTTAGCCATGTACCTTGTGGAACCAGCATCCTCGAAGGTTATCCAGTTAGCCAAAGCATCACTACCGCTTATGGGTGAATATGTAGATCTCATGTTTGCGGGGTTCATGAAGGATGCAGCACTTGAAGATGTGGATACATCCCACTTTGATGTTGCATACTTAACTCCCTCTTCATCAAAAACATTTGTACCGAGTGTTATGAATGTAAGTCCCGAGCTGTCAACTATGTTCTGTGTCTTGTTATGGCTGTCAATGATGAGCGGATAGCCGTTACTTGCGTATGATGAAAGAGCTATCTTTACATCCTCAGATATATCATTACCTTCCTCGAACATACCGTTGGGGTCGTCGTGAAGGTATATAAGGTCAACGTTGTTTATGAGCTGACCTATCTCCTCTTCTGTGTAAGTCTGACTTGTAAGCTTGTTATCATCGTTGTTTATTACATAGTAAACGTTCTCGCCGTCTACCTCATCCTTCTCAACAATATTTATACAGATATACTCTATTGCCTTGAAGTCATCGGTATCCTCTGCGAGATCCAGCTTCATGTTACTTGACTTATTACCGTTTATAACCAGATTTCTGAAGGAATAATCAGCCTCAACTACCATACTTCTAAGGTCTGACGCTCTATAGGAGGTCAGCTCCAGTATATGGTATGTCTTATCCGTTTCTCCCGTATGAGAGTTCTGGATTATATGATCGATAATAGTCTTACTGGAATCGGAGTCCGTGGCTCCGGTTATTCTGGTCTCTATCTCTGTTGTGTCGTCTGCCATCGTGAATGACAAAAGAGCAAAACCTGCCAAGGAAATTAGTAGTACGGCTATGACAGATATAAAGATTTTTTTGTTAAGTGTATTCATCCTTTACTTTGTCCTTTCTTAGTTCGCATCATGTAGAACATATGAATTTCTAAGAGTTACCATTCCCTGACTGGTATATGCCATTCCATTATCCACGAAATAAAGGTCAAGCTGTATGCCATCATTTTCCCCATCTAACTGAGCTTTCACACCTGATATATAGTTACCACCGTAGATAACATAATTAAGGTCGTCCGTGTACGGTCCCTCGATTATGTCATAATCGCTGTTTGCACGGTAGGTTGCCTGATATGTCATAGTACCGTAGTCGGTTGTGCAGTAGAGCGACTTACCACCATCAAAGCGATAGTACTCTATAACCTGGTCACGGTCGGTTGAATCATCAAGCTTTGTTTCATACTCGAACATAAGCTTTGTAACATATATATTATTGAATATATTTGTTCCGTCTACCTCACTGCCAACATCGAGGAAGAGACTATACTTTGCTTCAGCTTTAGAACTATCCGAGGATGCTCTATATTCATTCTCACTCCTTACGTTGAACAGATACCAGGCATACTCCTCTGCTTCTGAATCGGTCATGTATCTTACTTTATTAACAAAAGCATTAAGGCAAAACTTTCCATCCTTGGTACAGGTAGATGCAAGAGCATTCTTACACTTATTAGCAAACTCGTTTTTCTGAGTATCACTGTAGGTTGTTGACGTAGCACTGAAGGCCTTTATAAAATCCTCTATAGCGGTAAGTGATTTATCACAGTTCGTAAGTGCAAAAGCATCTGCGGCAGATACAAGCTTCACATATGTGAGATTGATAGGTGCTGTATACTCCTGACCGGCCTTATACTTATCAAACGGGATTTCTGCCGATGCCGTGGTCGAGGTGCCATCATCGCTACTTGTCGTAACGATATCCGCCATATATCCCTCAACATATACATGCTTGGCCTGCATGATATTCTCGGTTATCCTGTTGTACGTGGACTGTGCGTCTGTCTGTACAGTAAGATCCGCTTTGGATTTTCTGAAGATTGAATTATTTGAGGTCATAACACCGCCGACCGCTATCATAATGAATGATATAATAGCCATAGCTATAAGCAGCTCGACCAGTGTAACACCTCTGTTATTTTTTACTGCCAAGTCTTCATCCCCCTATCTGATATCTATACTGCCGTTTTGATATACGATTACTCTTGCTACAAGATTACCGTTCTTCTTATAGAAGTCGTACTCTCCATATCCTGAGGTACATATACCCTTCTTGTTATAGGTAATTATAACGGTATTGCTATCTGTCGGTTGAGTACCTTCATCAGTTTCATCAAACTCCGTTATAGCGGTATCTCCGGATACGATATATCCTCCGGCTGTCACCGCATTTGAACCGGAACCGTATGTATACTGCTTAACCTTTATCTCAACCCTCTTTGAGAGACTCTTATAGTTACTTGAATCATCTACATAAGAAGCTATACCGCCGTCCACATTGCCGTAGTAAATCCTGTACTCATCGTCTACCATCATAAGCAGGAGTGCATAGTCACCGCTGCTTGATGTCATGTTCATGGCCTTGCTCCTGAGGGTTTCAACCTCAGAACCAAACAGCATCGCTGCATCCTTGGCTCTGGCAGAGGATATAAGTGTCAGAGATATAACAGATGCTGCACTTATCACTCCGATTATTGCTATAACAATAATCATCTCAACAAGTGTATATCCCTTACTGTTTTTCAAGAAAGATTTTCCCATAACAAGTCCCCTAACTGATTTTTAATCCAGCCGACTAATCTATCCACTAGTCAACATTTCTCATCCAGTTGCTGTATCTTACAACATCTGAGTAGTTAATCTTTGATATGCTCTTACTCTGACTGCTGTCGTCAGTTGTTATTGTACTGCTGCTGTTCTCTATCTCTTCCGCATAGTCCTCATAGTCTCTGAAGCACTTAAGAACCTTGAGGGCAAGCTTAGCAGTAGCCTGCTTAGTCGTATCTGTATTGGATATAAGCTTAGCTCTGGCTACAACAGCATTAAGTACGTTTGTACAAAGATCTGATGAGCTTATGCTTGTCATATCACTGTCAACATATATCTTACCGCCGGTGATTATGATACCGTTAAACTTCTTAACATTTGAATCCTTGAAGTACACATCACCCTTGGCTATGATAATTCCTGTCAGCTCACTGCTTGACTCTGTGCTGGATATGTCATCTGTTACATATACATCCGAATCACTAACATATACTACATAATCCTCCAGCGGAAGATTTTTAGGATTTATATCTGTTCCGTCGTCTATGTTAGCAAAGTTCATAAACTTATTGATGGGTGTTATAGCTGACTCATCGAGTGTATCTACAAACTGTGCCTCTGACGAAGTAGCACTGAGATCCGTAAGTGCCCACTTCAGATACTTATAGTGCTTTGCGTAACTCTTTGACATCTCCAGTGCATTTGCTGATGCCGAAGTATCTGATGAATCATCAAGTAGTGTACTCTGGATAGTATCATCGTTACCTGCTGATATGTAAAACTCTACTTCATCATCACTTGATATAGCATTCGTAAGTGCACTCTTTGATGTATATGCTGTCGTTATGGCACCACTTGTGTAAACGTTTGTACTTGTAGCTGAAAGATTCGGTGTACCGATGTAGCCTGCTACGAAGTCGCTGTAGTTTGTTACATCAACAAGTACATCAAGTCTGGTTGCGGTACTTCCTTCAACCTCTACAGAATCACCGAGTACATCACACATAGCAGCTGTCATATTTGTATGGAGACTAAGGAATGTTGCCTGTCCCCACTCCTGATAGTCATTTGCATAGAGTATATAGTTAAAGTAATCCTGTATAAACAACTCTGACAAGTCATCTGCACTCTTTACATTTGCAAGTGATGCGTTGGTTGTGTCATAGAGGTTATTATCATAAGCATAGTCAAAATCAAGATAGTAGTATACCTTCCTTGACTCCTTACCTGTACTGTCGCTAACTGTCTGCTCACTATATACAACCGGAACAAGTGCTCCCTCGGATATAGCAGCAGTGCTGAAGTACTTCGTAAAGAGCGTCATACCCCTAAGTACACTTGCAAGCTCTGACCAGTACTGTCCGCTTGTATCCTGAGAAGGTGCCTTATCAGGCTTATATGCAAGCTGTGTACTCTTAATTGAAATACTCTCACCTGTCTTATAGTCGTGCAGGTCTGAGTTATACTCGTATGTATTTGTTGTTACAGATGTATTCTTACCTGATATGTTAACTGTTGCTGTGGAATCTGTACCATACTTAGTCTTTGAAAGCTCTATGTATGTACGCCCCGCTATATAAAGTGTTGTTGCATCAACCAGGTTAAGTACTGAGTGCTGACCATTAACAATAATTGCACTACTGTTATAGTGACTTCTGAGGTATGATGCGTCATCACCACTCTCCTGATATACATTTATCGAGGAGTTATTATTAGACGCCTTAACAGTAGGTATAAAGCTTCTGCTGTCAGCAGCCGTCGAGTTGCTGTATCCATAGTATGCACCGGATAGCTTGAAGGTTGAATACTCTGAATCAAGCTGCGTATCATCCTTTATATACATGTTAGCAGTAAAGTTTGCTGTTGAGCCTGAGTATGTTGTCGTCGTACCGGATGTTGCAGTAACAGTAGTACCGGCAAGTACTATCTCATCGGCCCACACATCAGCAGCTCCGACTGTTGATGTTGAAACACCGTAAACTACAAGTGATCCACCGTTCATAACAGCTATTGACCCGGGAACGATAACAGTCTTTGCAAATATATTTACATTAGAGCCGTTTATGTACAGTCCCGAGTATCTACTGTTCAGGTTATCTCCGTCATAGAGATAAGCTGACTTATCAAGTGCAAGCAAATCTGACGCCTCGGTAACTGACGGATTGTTTGTTGCAAGAAGGTTTGCATTATACAGTGTGCTTGTACTGTAGTTTGAAACCTTTGCCATATTGTATGTGGTTGTATTACCACTCTCATCGGTCCATGTCACATCAGCCAGACCGCTGTCAGAACCATAATAGTTGTAGTCCTTATCATAGAAATCATTAGCAGCATATATATTACCTGAGATGGTAAGCATGTTGCTGTTCGTCTGATTTATCTCAACTCCTGAATCTGCAATCATACAGAAGTCGAAGAGATTGTTTGTTGTTGAAACACTGTCATCAAAGGAAACATTGAAGTCAGGCTGTGCTATCTCTATATCAGTTGAAATAGTCTGCTGAAAATCTCCGTTTGCCTGAGATCTGTTGTAGTTCGCTGTTCTTGTAAGAGTAACGTTCTGAAGAGTAACCTTTACAAGAGGATAAGCTGTTGTATAGGTTGAACTTGTCTTCTCCTCTGTCGTAGCACTCGTAGAACCCGACACATCATATGAATACTCAATTGTAAGGTTATCTGCAACAAACTCTACAGTGTTGTTTGAAATCATATTACTGATTTCGGCCAGAATACCCTTTGATGTATCCGGAACCTTCTTACCGTTTTCATCCTTCGTCATAACACTGAAGGTATCTCCGTTAGCAACCTTTTCCATAAACTTTTTCTTGAAGAGCTCGTTTGCCTCTTCATCACTCATGGTCTTATACTCACCGGTTGCCGTATCATAGTAGATAGCCTCCTCACGGGTTTCCTGATAAGCCTCCTGAAGAGCCTCCATAGTCTTGGCTCCCAGTCCTGCATACACCTCATCCATAGCCTGCTCGAGGATATAGAAGTTACTCTTCGCATTATAGTCGTATAGCTTCTGTCTGTATGCATATCCAACTGTAGTCAGAAGTGCACCGGCAAGAATTCCGACAAATCCGAGAGCTACTATAACCAGGACCAGTGTTGATCCGGTGTTTCGGACACTGTTCTTAAGTTTTCTATATAGCTTTATCATCAGTCAGCCCCCTTTGCACCTGTAAAGTACGTAGTCTCTTGTGTCTGTTTGTTTGTATACATAACCGTTATACCAAATAGTCTTCCATCATAGTTCGACTCATCATAGAATGTAACGATTGACGGAACAGATGCCGTACCATCTGACGTTACAAGCACGGTACCATCGATGGTTGATGGATATGCCCTTCTGGTGTAACTTGTCTCATTCGGTGATTGCTTCGCACTGGCCTGCGCAGTATCAAACTGATACTGGTTATACTTATAAACCTTAATCTTATATGGATCAGATGCACCATCCCATGACAGATTATGTGTTCCGGAATCAGTATATACACTGACATTCGTAATAATCTGGAATGGCTGCGAATCATCCGAACTATACAGCTGATTCACATTTACAGATACCGGCTTCGTATGACCACTGTCATCTACTGTGAAGTAAACCTTGCTGTACTTCTCAAGCTCTTTATCTGTAAGTGAATTGTTACCAATATTCAGTGTTGTGGTTTTTACCTCATTACCATCATCATCAGTTGTCTTTGTGGTTGTAGCTGCAACAGTTGAACCCCATGTTCCTTCAGACTTTATAAGATATATCTTTGTAGGATCATAAAGGTTACCGTTTGAATCCTTCGCTGTACCTGTGGTAACCTCATCACCGTAGAAGCAAAGGTAATCAGTCTCTGCATAACTCGATGAATTATCCGTCGTATCACGTATGAACGGCTCATACATCATGTAAACATCGGGTGGCTCACTTGTGTAGTAATCCTGATTAAGTACAGTATACTTGAAAGTATGGTTTCCGGACCATGTATCAGTCGTTACATCATGGAATATGGTCCAAACGTTACCATCTGCATCGGAAGTAAGCTGCACGTTGTAATATACATCACATGTGACATTATAGTACTCAGGATTTCCATCAGCACCCTTGTTTGCCGTAACAGAAAGAACTATCGTTCTTGTGAATACGTTAGATGAAAGCCTGAGGAATGCCTGAATCTTGTTATTAAGTAGTGTAGGTGTCTCCAGGATGTTTGTATCTATGAAGTTCTTATCACTGCTGTATGCAAAGTCAAGTACTGCAGCCAGGATGTCCTTCTGGAACTTAGCATCAAGCTTGGTAGCATCACTCTCGATGATAGCCATTGTGCTCGAATCGATATCCTGTATATTACCAAGACTGACATCGTTAGGGTTGACATAGCTGCTTGAACCTGCAACACACTGTATAGCACTTATGTACTTCACGCCAGTCGTTGCATCTGTTGCATATATAACCGCATATCCGTCACCGGAAATCTCGAATCCGTTCTGCTCGGCTTTACTTGAAAGTGAACTATCTTCCTTAACTTCGTAATTTACCTGATAACCGGCAGCACGTATCTGGTTGTTGATGTCGCTCATAAATACTGTTCTCGAGTAATCACCGCTTCTTCCGAGCTGAACATCCTCAAGAATATATGTCGTATATGAGTAGTCTATAGTTGCCTTTGACGCATCGCCTACCCACAGCTCACAGCTTGCCGTACCTTCCTTAGTATCGGTTATCTTTATATTACTGTCAGAAGCCTTACCGCTGTTAATGTCGTCGATTTCTGATTTAGCAAAGAACTCCATCAGCATATCGGCGTTATCTATAACGTACTGCTTTTCCTTGGAATCAGCACTCGTATTTAATGTCTGAACAGTCTGTATGATAATAGGTGTAATAAGTATAGACAGAACTGCCACACTTATCACCACATCTATCAAGCTGAAGCCCTTTCTCTTTGACATATCGTAATCTCCGATCTTCGTAAAACCCGGTCACTGCCGCAGCAGTGACCAAGCGTTTCTTGTATCAAAATTAATCTTAAACTATAGCTAAACTATTTCAAAATCTTCTAGTATACCTTAACTGTACCTGTCTTACCTGCGAGATTGAATCTCGGATTAGAAGTGTCATCATCAGCTACCTTGATGAATACTCCAAGGTCGGTAGAGTTATTGATAGAGAGGTCTACACTTACAGCATCACTGCTGTCTACTCTCGATGAGGACTTAACATAGATAGTAACATCACTTGAGGTTACCTCCTCCTCGTAGCTTGATGAACCGATACTATAGAGTATATAGTACTTCTCTGAATCCTCATATACAGTAACATCAACTGCAACTGTGTCGTTATCGTTAGACGTTACATAGGTATCTTCGTTACCCTCGTCAGAAGCTACTATAACAGCCGATGCTGCGTCGTTATCTGCTGCATTTATAAGCATAACAAGGTTATGAGAAGCAACTATAGACTCTCCCTCATCACTGTCATAGCTTACAGCTGCTGCAGCAGCTGCAGCACCCTCTGCTGCGAAGATGACCTCCTTGCCTGTTTCTACAGATATGGTAGGTACATCTGCTGCTCTGTCGTCACCTACGATTGCATACTCGTTAAGCGTTATGGAACCTGAACACTGCTGTGTTACATCCTCTGCATCAGATGCATATGCTACGGACATATCTGATATAGCCATTCTGTACTTATAGTTTGCTATGTAGTCGAGGTACTCCTTGAAGCCGTCATATGAACCTGTATATGCTATAGAGTACTTGTTAACCTCACATACATACTCACTCTCTGCTACGGCACCCTCATCTACTGAACCTACTGTCTCTGTATCACCGGTACCGATGATATAGTAGTATGAGGATCTGGGGAGAGATACTGATGTGTTTGTAAACTCGAGATTCTCCTCTATCTCCTTGAGGAACATAAGTGTGTTCTCCTGCTCAAGGTCGGGAGCATACTTATTCACTTCGTCATCAAACTCCTGATTTGCCTGCTCTGTTTCTGCTATAAGCTCATCATACTGAGACTCCTTAGCTACGAGATCGTTATACCTTGCCTGCAGAGTACTTATCTCGCTCTCAAGTGATGATATAGACTCTCTCTTAGGCTTGATTACTAATACAAATGCACCTATTCCTATACCTATGGCAAGGATAACCAGAAGTGCGCTTATACCACTCTTACTCATATTCTTATCCCCCTTCCCTTACTCAGCCGACTCTGTCGTCTCTTCTGTTGACTCTGTATCTGTCGACTCTGCAGCTTCTTCCTCTTCTACCTCTGCATAAGGATCGGTGTAGACACAGGTAAGTGTGTAACTGAAGACTACATTACCATCATCATCCGTATTCTCTGATACACTTGAGATGTATACATCCTCTATGATATCCAGAGTCTTGAGATTCATGATGAATACTGCCACATCATCATAGCTTGATGCTGTACAGGGAATGCTTATAGAGCTTGCACCGGCACTGAACGACTGTACTGTAACGTTCTTAGGAGTAAGCTCCTCGAGGTTGTTGATGAACTCGAGACCCTTCTCGTTCAGCTCGTAGGTCGACTGTGTCATAGCTACGATATCGTCACGCTTAGCTACTGCAGCATCTCTATCTGTTATAACCTGCTCTATGTAGCTCTTCTCTTCTATCTGCTTCTCGAGCTGAGCCTTCTGCGACTTCAGGTCACTCTCCTTATTTATATAGTAGAATGACACACCTGCTGCAAGTACTGCCACTGCAGCAAGAAGTACTGCGAAGGGTACAATGCTCGGACCGTCTCCGCTCTTTGTACCTGACTTGGTATCAAGAGCAAAGCCCATGGGTGCGATAGCCGCACCGATAGGAGCTATTAGGTAAACCGGGCTGAATATCTGTGTATCGATACTGGGATCGAACTTTACATTATAGAGGCTATCCATGATTCTTGTGGATACATTAAGCTGTATCTTGAAGAGTCCGTCGATACCTCTTATAAGTGCTCCGTCACCGGTAAGGAACACATCATCTATCGGATTATCAGGATTCTTCGATGCATAGAAGTCCATAACACGTCCGATGTTGTTGATAAGATATCTGAATGCACCTGTTGCCTCGTTATCATCGAAGTCAACTGTTATGATTCTCTCGTTCTGCAGCATGGTCATGGCTGTTGTAGCATCCACACCCTTCTCCTGCATAACCACATTGACTACAGGATTGGTACCGTAGGGTACTGTTCTCTGAAGCAGGAGCTTATCTCCGTTCACTACGTTCAGAACGGTCGATTCACTTCCCAACTGAATAACCATCGTAGTGCTCTGCTCTGTAGTCTGTGTCTTGATGAGCTGCAGCATGGAGTTACCGATATAGTCCAGTGCCTGAACCTTGAGTCCTGCTGCTGCTGCGAGGTCATAGTAGCCTCTTACCATACTCTCAGGTGCTGCGACAGCCATAACTCTGGTCTGCTTAGCACCGTTCTCGTCAGTGAAGTTCTCGAGGATTGAGTTCTCTATTACATAGTCCTCGATATTGTTAACAGGGAAATAGTCGGATGCATTGGCTCTGATAAGTGCCGCAACCTTCTTCTCCGGGGTCTGAGGTATCACAACCTCTCTGTTAACTATCTTTGTAGAGTTCATAACAAAGATACAGTTCTTATTATTTACTCCCGCCGATGTCAGCTGCTGACGTATCTCAGCTGCCATCCTCTGCTGGTCACGTATCTGACCATCCTCAAAGGAATCCTCAGGAGTCTCGAATATGAGAACCCTGTGGATATAGTTCTGCTTCTTAGCAGAAGGTGTGATCTCTACGATAGTTATACTTTCATTCGTAATATCTATCGATAGTACCTTATTACTCTTTGCCATTCTATAGCCTCCCTCATATTTTTCATTGGTTTTATTTGGGTTGTTCCCTGCCCCCCTTTACTCATGCACTTTCACTCAAGTGCATGACAGTGCATATGTAAAGGAAGAAATAAGACCAACTGCATTCAATTAATCTCACTATTTTTTCACAAAAAAATTTAGACAATTATAACCCGGAAGACTCAAGTGCGAGTTAAGTCTCCCGAGCAATAAATGCTTTACGCTATGACTTACTTGTAAAGGTCTGTCATTGAAGGACGAATCATCCATGTTGTTGCATCTGCTTTATCGGCGATATAGACACCGATGGTTCCGTTTCCATTAACAGCTACTGTATAACCTACAGCGCCATCCTTTGTGTACTTAACCTTAGCGCCTGATGTAAGTGATGACTGAAGCTCCTTCTTGAAGTAGTTACCTGATGTTTTAGCAGTTACGTCTGCATAGGTACCCTTTGCACTAGAGCTGCCATCAACATATGCAACTACAACATAGTCAGTACTCGTTCCAACAAGCTTTGTTACCTCATCATAAGCTGTCTCATTAGCAAGTGCTGCTGATACAGATGACTCGATGGTTCCTGCTGCTGTTACATCATCAGCCTTACGTGACTTATCGATGTATCTGATAAGTGCAGGAGCGATAGCTGCTGCAAGTATAGCCATGATAGCGATAACGATAATAAGCTCTACAAGTGAAAATCCCTTATTCTTCATATTTGTTCTCTCCTTTTAAAATAGTTTATGAATTATAATAGTGTTTTATAAGTACACCGCTCGCCCGATGTAATTACCTAATTAGAATAAATAAAAACGTTTAGTAACTGTCAACCGCATCGTACATACCGAGGATAGGTGAGTAGATAGCGACTACCATGACACCTACGACTACAGCCATAACAACTATGATAAGCGGCTCCATCATGGAAGCAAGTGCATCAGTTGCTATATCAACCTCATCCTCATAGAAGTCTGCAACCTTCTCCATCATGTCCTCGATGTTACCGGTCTCCTCCCCTATATGCATCATCTGAGGAAGCATCAGAGGGAAGATATCCATATCCTTGATAGGCTTCGAAAGGGGAACACCCTTTGCAACCTGCGTTTTACACTCCTTAAGCTTATCTCTTACCACACGGTTCTTCATGATATTAGCTGTCTGGTCTACCGCATCTATAAGAGAGATACCTGATGACAGAAGTGTGGCAAACGTTCTCGAGAAGGTTGCCGCTGCAGTCTTAACATTCAGATTACCGAAGATAGGCATCTTCAGAGCCATGGAGCCGTTAAACTTCTGTCCGACATCCGTCTTTGCAAAGAGCTTGATACCAACTATAACAGCAACAACTATGACTATACATATGTACCACTTAGCCACCAGGAAGTCCGACAGATTAACCAGCATCTGTGTTGCTATAGGAAGCTCTGTGCCCATCTCCTCGAACATCTCAGAGAAGGTCGGGATAACCATGGTAAGCATCATGATTACGACGCCGATTACGACGCAAAGTACGACGATGGGATATGTCATGGCGCCCTTTATCTTTGCCTGTATATGTCCGTCCTTCTCGAACTGTGTAGCCATACGGTCGAAGCATATCTCCAGCTTACCTGAAGTCTCACCGGCTGCAACCATATTATACAGCATCGGAGGAAAAACCTTCGGATTAAGCTTCAGTGCCTCTGACAGTGTACCACCCTTCTGTACATGCATCTGAGCATCTGTAAGTGCATCTCTCAGAGTCTTGTTCTCCATCTGTGCACTCATCATTTCCAGTGCTGATATAAGCGGTACACCGGCTCTAAGCACTGATGCAAACTGCTTACAGAATACCGAGAGATCCTTCGCCTTAACACTTTTCTTAAGGAATGGAATCTCTATCTCCTTATCCTCCATAAGGCTTGAAACCTGAAGTCCCTCAGCCTTAAGCTTCGCCCTCGCCGAATCCTCTGATGTGGCAGTTACCTTTCCCCTTTTGGTCTTGCCATCAGTGTCAACAGCCTTGTAGATGTAATTTGCCATTCTAACTCCTCCGCACTAACATTTTTTCATACTTGTTTTTATGTTTCATTTAAGCTTAAAGCTCTATGATGTAAGCAAAATAGCCCACCTATGCAATATTTACTGAAGTGTACAATACTTAACATAATATTGCAAGTCGTTTTGTAAATAATCTATGAATAAACCGTTAACAAACACGTTAACTTCACACAATATTCACAAAGCATCTCTGCCTACGTAAAGCTCATCTTAAGGATAACTTAAGATATCTTCATATTCTTAGTACAGCTGCTTCTTCATTCCCATCTGATCCTGTGCATACATAAGTGCCATGTCCTTGGTTATCTCACCGTTACGATACAGCTCAAGCAGTGCATCATCCATGGTTATCATGCCGACTCCTCTGGATGTCTGGATGGATGACTCTATCTGGTGAGTCTTAGCCTCACGTATCTGAGACCTGATAGCCGGTGTAGCAAGCATGACCTCGAATGCAGCACAGCGGCTCTTACCGTCAATTCTCGGTATCAGCTGCTGTGATATAACTCCCTCGATAACCATCGCAAGCTGGATACGTATCTGCTGCTGCTGATGAGGAGGGAATACATCGATGATACGGTCGATAGTCGAAGCAGCACCGATGGTATGCAGTGTCGAGAATACAAGGTGTCCGGTCTCGGCTGCGGTTATAGCTATCTGTATAGTCTCCGGGTCACGCATCTCTCCGACGAGGATAACATCCGGGTCCTCACGAAGTGCAGCTCGAAGTGCATTGTCGAAGGAAAGTGTATCCATACCGAGCTCTCGCTGGTTAACTATGGACTTGTTATGCTTATGTATGTACTCTATCGGGTCCTCAAGTGTGATGATATGTGTTGCCAGGTTCTCGTTACACTTATTTATGATAGAAGCAAGTGTCGTAGACTTACCTGATCCTGTAGGTCCCGTAACGAGGACAAGTCCTCTCTTCTTCTTATAGAGCTCTACTACTGCAGGAGGAAGTCCCAGCTGCTCAGGTCTCGGTATAACCGTATCTATCTTTCTGTAGGCAGCTGCCATGTTTCCCTTGTCCATAAAGACATTTACACGGAAACGTCCCTTATCGCCTACTGAGTAAGCGAAGTCGCACTCACCACGGTCCTTAAGGATGGCCTTCTGTCTCTCATTCATCGTCATACCGATGCTCTCGGCACAGCCCGCAGGATCAAGTGACATATTGGATGCATATCTCAGTGCTCCGTTTATTCTGAATACAGGCGGTATACCTACCGCAAGGTGAATATCTGATGCTCCTTCATCAACCGCCAGGCTGAGGAGTTCGTCCATATCTATCATAGCTTCTGTTACCTCCGATTCTTATATTATATTCACATACCAGTAGTCGTATGTTCTATGCTGTGTTTCACATATGTCCCGGCTTACAGCACGCCGGGCGCTTATCCTGTGTAGTTAACGTACCTTAGTACTGGTCACCTGCCGTATAAACTATCTTCTTCATCTCCTCGATGGAGGTAGTTCCCTTCAGTACGTGACGTGCAGCTGACATCTTAAGAGTCGACATACCCTCTTCAAGCGCCTGCTTCTCGATAACGTCTGCCGTAGCACCTCTTGCGATAACTGCCTGAAGTTCACGGGAAACCGGCATCATCTCGTACACACCGATTCGTCCTGAGTATCCGGTATCGTTACAGAGCGGGCAGCCTGCCGGCTCGTATATTACGACATCCTCATCGGGATCTGTAACTCCGAGTACAGTCTTCTCATCATCATCAGCCAGTCTCGGTACACGGCATGATGTACAGAGCCTACGTACGAGTCGCTGTGCGATAACTCCCACGAGAGCGTCTCCTGCAACGTACGGCTCGATACCCATGTCTATGATACGGGTAACTGTAGATGCTGCCGAGTTTGTATGCAGTGTCGATACAACAAGGTGTCCGGTGATAGCTGCCTGAACCGCTATCTGAGCAGTTTCGCCGTCTCGAATCTCTCCTATCATTATGATATCCGGGTCCTGACGAAGGATAGATCTAAGAGCTGCCGCAAATGTCATCTCTGCCTTTACATTAACCTGAACCTGATTGATACCGTTGATGTTAGCCTCGACAGGGTCCTCAACCGTTATGATGTTAACTTCTTCCTTATTAAGCTCTGATAGAGATGTATAAAGTGTGGTTGACTTACCTGATCCTGTAGGTCCCGTAACCAGGATGATACCGTGAGGGTTACTGAGAATACCGTCGAATACCTCTATCTCCTCGGGTGTGAAACCAAGTCCGGACTTCGGCTTAGTCAGTCCTTCCTTGGAGGTAAGTCTCATAACCGTCTTCTCTCCGTATACTGTCGGCAGGATGGAAACACGGACATCGAACTCCTTCCTGTCAACCATGATGGTTATACGACCGTCCTGAGGCTTACGCTTCTCCGCTATATCCATGCCTCCGATGATTTTGATACGGGCACTGATGGCAGGAAGTATATTTATATCGTAGGTCATGACTATCTTCAGTGCACCATCGATTCGGTACCTTACACGAACCTGTGTTTCAAGTGCCTCTATATGAATATCGGATGCTCTCTGTCTGACACCACCCTCGATAATCTGATTAACCAGGAGAACGATGGGCGAGTTGTCGACCTCAGAGTTCATGGCATCAAGCTCTTCCTGAGTTACCTGACCTGCCATCTGCTCAGCACGGTACTGCTCAGCTGCCTCCATAGCCTGTGCACTTCCGTAGTACTTACCGATGACATTCTCGATATCATCCTCGAAGGCAAGCAGAGGCTCTATCTGCAGTCCGGAGGATATGCTTATGTCATCGATAGCCATGAGATCCATAGGATCTGCCATGGCAAGCTTAAGGATGTTCGGATTCTCCTCATCGAAGCCTATAGGCATAACCTTGTATTTACTTACAAGACTTTCCGGAATCATTCTGACTACATTTTCGTCGATTTGTACTGACTTAATCTCGACGAATTCGATACCCATCTGGGTAGTAAGAACGGTTATCAGCAGCTCTCTCGAGATAAAGCCCATCTCCATGATGACATTACCGAGCATGCCGCCACTTTCCTTCTGCTTCGCAAGTGCCTGCTGGAGCTCGTCCTCAGTTATAGCACCTGCCTCTACAAGAAGATCTCCTATACGTATCTTCTTTCTTCCACCGGCGATTTTCATACAAAGTACCCCTCTTTATATTAGTTTGGTTGAATTATGTAACCCCGACAAAACAACATTCATATCATACCATAACGGTGGTTATAATTAAAGTGTAAATTTTGCCGCAGTTTCCTTATATTCTGCGTTCTACTTACGCTCTCATCAGACATCCGACCACGTCGGTGTCTCTGTCCACACCTGACAGCTTAACATAGAGTCTCTGCTTCGGATGAGGTGCTGAGTCCATGTGGTTTCCGTCCTCATCCTGTATATCCTCAACCGTGACTGCGATATTGAAGCATGTGGATATGCCGTCATCAGCAGCGATAGCAGATGAAGACAGCTTATCGTGTGTGGATGTGCTCATATCGGTAGCATTAACTGCGGATGATTCTTTATTTTCAGACATTTCTATATTTGCAGATAATTCTGCTGTTTTGAACTGTTCTGCTCCCGTATATCCCGGCATACACATAATCTCGAGCCTGTCACCTACAGAGAACTTGTTCTTCTGATACAGTGACACATAGCCATCCTCTCGCACATCCTCGATTCTTCCCATATATACCGCATTCTGCACGTATGTGTTGCTGTCATATATCTGTGCCTCCTCTGACGGCTTGCCATAGTAGAAGCCACGTGTGAAGTCGCGGGTTGTACATGCAGATATCTCCTCTATGTAGTGCTCCTTCTTCGACTCATATAGCTCAGGATCATGGAAGTAGTCGTCTATTGCCTCGCGGTAGGTTCTTGCACATACAGCCACGTAGAGATTGGTCTTCATCCTGCCCTCTATCTTAAGAGATGCTATGCCTGCCTCGAGCATATCCGGCAGCTTATCTATCATGCAGAGGTCCTTCGAATTGAAGATATACGTACCTCTCTCGTCCTCCTCGACCGGCAGATACTCTCCTGGGCGATTCTCCTCCATAACTGCGAACTCTCTCTCACATTCTGCAGCTTCGTCTTTTGACGCTGCAGCTGTGTTTACTTCCGTACTCTTCTCCCACACCGAGTACTTCCATCTGCACGGATGCGTACATGCACCGTGATTTGCATCTCTACCCGTAAAGTAGTTCGACAAGAGACACCTGCCTGAGTACGATATGCACATCGCACCGTGCACAAATGCCTCTATCTCCATGTCATCAGGTATATGCTCACGTATCTCGCGTATCTCCCTAAGCGACAGCTCTCTCGCACCCACTACACGTCTGACTCCGAGATTATACCAGAATTTATATGTCTCGTAGTTGGTGTTGTTCGCCTGTGTGGATATATGTATATCCATCTCAGGCATAACTGCACGAGCTATCGTAAAGACTCCCGGGTCAGATATCAGCACGGCATCTATCCCCGTACCCTTCAGTTCCGTAAAGTACTTCTTGATACCGTCCAGGTCGTAGTTATGTGCAAATATATTCGCAGTCACATAGAGCTTAGCTCCGTGACTGTGTGTATACTCTGCACCTTCTCTTATCTCATCCATCGAGAAGTTGTCAGCCTTAGCTCTGAGTCCGTAGGCGCTGCCTCCGATATATACAGCATCTGCACCATAGTCTACTGCGACACGCAGAGTCTCCGGTCCGCCGGCCGGGATGAGGAGCTCAGGGCGCTTTGTAGCCCCGGATGAGTTGCCTGCTCTATTTTCATAATTCATCGTTGTTTCCATATCTCTTATCCTATACTGTTACTACATCTATATCCTTACTACTATCACAAAACACTATATAGCTACTACCCCGGGAATCCCCTGAGTTTTTTTCTTTTATCTATATGTTTTATCTAAAACTCATCGGTGCAGTGTCATAGAGTTTTCACCACCGACACTGCTGCACCGTCTCCCACTGGCAGCAGCGCACTCTCCAGCTTGTCACTGTTCATGATATAGCTTAGATACCTACGCATCTTATCATGTATGGTTCTGTCCCGTTTCTCCACCAGGAAGTGTGACTCCAGTATCTTACCCTCCTGCAGGATATTGTCAGATACTATAACCGTTCCCATATGTGACAGTCGCATCGCTCGTTCGAGATATGACATATACTGTGCCTTCGCAGCATCTATAAATATCAGATCATACCCCTGCCATCCAACGTCTTGTTCGTGTATCCTGCACAGATCATCCAGCAGTCTCTCACCGTCACCCTCGTGCACTGTTATATAGTCACAAAGTCCCATACGGCTGATATTCTCCCGTGCCCTTATAACCATATCATGCTCCAGCTCACAGGTGTCGATTCTGAGCGGTACACACTCTGTACCTGGCACTACATCCCCCTGTACGCTCTCATAAGTGTCAGTACCGCCACCATGCACAGCACCATCTAACTCCCTCTTTTTAGCATAATTTTCATCCATACATCCAAGCAGTGTATCCGCCATAAAACACGCCGAGTATCCGACCGCCGTACCTATCTCCAGGATACGCTTCGGCCGCACCATACAGAGCAGTGTCCTCATGTAGTCTCTCATATCAGTCCTGATTACGGGCACACCGTCACGGATGGCGTCTCTATATATCTCAGACAGTACCTCAGAGCTGTCCGGCCTACTGTACGCTCTTATAAAGCTTAGTACTCTTTCATAATCCATATCTTACACACTCACAAAATTCGGGCGGTATCTCCGCCCGAATCATCATTCACCATATAGGAGTACACTCACTCCCCTGTCGCCGGTACACCAACCGCCTGACTCACCGATTACTCTCCCGCAGCCTCGTCAGTTCCCTCAGAAGTGTCACCATTCTCGGAAGTACCATCAGATGTACCATCGCCCCCGGATTCCTCTTCCACGTAGACCTCATCTTCGCCTTCACCGGCTCCCTCCATGGAGTTATCGTGCAGGTTCTCCGTAGATACATCCGACAAATCCGTATCTGTAGCAGTGGCATCGCTGTCGCCTGTATCCGCTATCGTAGCACCGCCGCATATGATATTCAGTATCTCACTGTATGTCATAGACGGTGACAGTCCGTACGTCCCTGACTGTATGCTGCTCGAATACTCACCGACCTTCATCTTGGCTATCATCACATACTTACTCTCGATGACTCCTGCCTCATACAGCTCCTCGGCTATGGTTGTAGTCGTGGCATCCGGTGATATCTCGACTATCACATAGTCCGTGCTTCCCGACGACTTCGCCGAGTCATAGAACACATCATGTGCAAACTCAAATGACATCGAGAAGCTCTTCACGAAGAGCAGTATGATACCGATAACTATAAGTATCTCAAACGTATAGTACGATGCAGATCCGAGCCTTCTTTCCAGACGATAGGCTCTGATCCTGTTTCTCTTCTCGATACGCTTCTGCAGCTCCTTACGTTCTGCAGAAGACATCTCGGAAGTCTTCGAGTTCTTGCCGGATTTTTTACCGGAGCTCTTCGTGTTCTCACCGGAGTTCTTACCCGAACTCTTACCGGTGCTCTCGCCTGAGCCCTTCCCTGAACTCTTAGCAGTATCTGTAGTTTTCTTAGTCTTCTTCTCTTCCACTCTACTTGTCACTCCGGAATGTCTATCCGCAGTCCCTCCGTTATATCACTGATAACTCTCTTAATAAGCCTCGTAAATGTACTCTCTGCCTCCAGGTACTCGCTCACGATGGCGTTATGAAGCAGCCTGTCATGATCGTAGTACAGCTTCAGCAGCTCATCGTAGGGATTTCCCTCGCCGTATCTCAGCACATCGCGGTACTTATCTCTGAAGTGTTGCAGCTCACTACAGAGCTCCGTGTTCTCCTTCAGTCTGTCAAGCGCAGCAAGATAATCCTTATACTCATCCGATGACATGATGAGCCAGTTCAGTTTTCTTGATTCATCCGTCAGCTCAGACATTACAGTTCAACCTCCGATATAACCGGCAGTATCATAGGACTCCTCTTGGTTCTCTCCCACAGGAACGACCCAAGTGACTCCTTGATAGCACTCTTCAGCTTGTTCCAGTCCGTGACACCGCGCATAAGCGAGTCACCGACTATCGTCTCAACTATATATCTGCAGTCCTCTATAAGCGACTCAGCCTCTCTCACATACACAAATCCCCTCGATACTATCTCGGGTCCCGCAAGCACATTACAGGTATTCCTCTCTATAGTCAGCGTAACGACCATGATACCGTTCTCAGAGAGGTGCTGTCTGTCCCTCAGGACGATATTTCCGACATCACCGACACCCAGACCGTCTACGAATATACCTCCGGCCGGCACCTTGTCCGTCACCTCAAATGTATCCTCACCCACCGACAGTACCTGTCCTGATATCAGCAGCTTAACATTCTCCTTAGGGATGCCCATCTCCTCGGCCAGCTCTGCGTGGCGGCGAAGGTGTCTGTACTCACCATGCACAGGTATAGCATACTTCGGCTTCGTCAGCGCATATATCAGCTTCAGCTCCTCCTGACAGGCATGTCCCGACACATGTGTATCGTGATAGATAACTCTGGCCCCCTTCTGCTCGAGCTCGTTCATCACCTTATAGATAGACTTCTCGTTGCCGGGGATTGCCTTCGACGAGAAGATAACCACATCACCGGGAACTATCGATATCTTCTGATGTATCGATGCCGCTATACGTGATAGTACAGCCATATTTTCTCCCTGGCTTCCTGTTGTTATGTAAACCAACTTCTCGTTAGGATAGTTCTTCGCCTCATCGATACTTATCAGCGTATTATCAGGTATACTCAGGTATCCGAGCTCCGACGCTATACCGATAATATTTACCATGCTTCTGCCCTCGACTATGACCTTACGTCCGTACTTGTAGGCAGAGTTAATAATCTGCTGCACGCGGTCCACATTCGAAGCAAATGTTGCTATGATAAGTCTGTGGTTACGATTATCATCGAATATATGGTCAAATGTCCTGCCGACCGTCTTCTCTGACGGTGTGTAGCCGGGGCGCTCAACATTTGTCGAGTCAGCCATCAGCGCCAAGACACCCTTCTTACCCAGCTCACCAAAGCGCTGCAGGTCTATCGTGCCTCCGAATACCGGCGTATAGTCGACCTTGAAGTCTCCCGTATGCACCAGTATACCGGCCGGTGTATATATGGCAAGTGCCGCCGAGTCAGCTATGGAGTGGTTTGTCCTGATAAACTCCACATGCATGCAGCCAAGGCTTATGGTCTGACCATATGTCACTATCTTCCTCTTCACCTTATCCAGTATGCCGTGCTCCTGCAACTTATAGTCTATAAGCCCCATCGTGAGCTTCGTCGCATATATCGGGATATTCAGTTCCTTCTCTATATACGGTATGGCGCCTATGTGATCCTCATGACCGTGCGTTATCACCATACCTCTGACTCTATCTATATTATCTCTCAGATATGTGACATCGGGTATAACCAGGTCGATACCCAGCATGTCATCATCCGGAAATGATATACCGCAGTCTATAACCATTATATCGTCACCGCACTCTATGGCGGTTATGTTCATACCTATCTGCTCAAGTCCGCCGAGCGGTATAATCTTAACTATCTTGGAACCCTGTTCCATACCATCACCCCAAACCTCTCTGCTTCTCTCCTCGGTTTCTCTTCTGTATCTCATACTATCTTTACTACTTATCTTTACTACTTATCTTTGCATTATTTTCTTGTTTAACTCCGATGTCTCTCCAGATACGTCCTAAGTATTATGGCCGCAGCCATCTTATCTATATACTCCTTACGGTCTCCTGACTTCACATCCTGCAGCTCGAGCAGTCTGTCTGCCTCAGCAGTCGTGAGTCTCTCATCCACGTAGATAATCTCAAGCCCCGTGCGGCGTTCCAGCTCCTCACCGAAGCTCTCTGTGAGGGCAACTCTCTTGCCCGCGGTACCGTTCATATTGAGTGGCTTACCTACCACTATCTTCTCTACTCCGTACTCAGCTATGATAGCTTCTATCCTCTGGTATGTCTTACGCAGCTTAGTCGGTCTCTCACGCGTTATAGTCTCAAGCGGCTGTGCCGTGATGCCGAGTGCATCCGATACAGCGACTCCCACGGTCTTATCTCCATAGTCAAGCCCCATGTATCTCATCCCTTAAGCCTCGTATCTATGTAGTTCTCCATCAGAAGCTCAAGTATCTCATCACGCTCCGCCTTCATGATAAGGCTGCGGGCGTTCTTATGACTCGTTATATACGTAGGATCTCCGCTCATGATATATCCCACTATCTGATTCACGGGATTATAGCCCTTCTCAAGCAGTGCCGCATATACCTCTGACAGTATATCAGACACCTCTATAGTGGCATCCCTCGCTATCTGTATGTCCTGTGTATTTCCAAATGATTCCATATATTCACGTCCTTTATTTTCAGTACACTGCTAAACATAATCCATACTATACTAATACACTTCTTGCCTAAAATCAATACCGGCTTACTCCGTCAGTACCAGGCTTACTCCGTCTGCACCGGTCACGTCACGCTCCGGTCATCCACTGCATCACACAGCTGTAATCTCCTGTCGCTTCCTCAGCACCCCCACTGCAGTGATACCGGCAAATATCACGCACAGCAGTGCCTCGAGCAGTATATATATCACAACAGCTCCCCTGATACCGTAGGAGCTTACTGCCACGTCACATACAAATGACGCTGTAACCGCAACGACCACATCACCCGCCATCGAGTACTTCTGATATCTGAATATGGTGATGACACTTCCGAGCATAGCCGCCGCAGCAAGAAACGCGCCGCCCACCAGTATCAGCAGCAGGTCTGTTTTATACTCCGACAGGTCTGTGTTATACATCACACTCAGTACCGGTATACCTATAAGCCATGCCCCCGCTATACATATCAGCGTTATACCCGCTATCACGAGCAGCTGTCTCACAATCAGCAGAACAAACCGCCTCAGCTCACCGTCATAATAGAGATGCGAGAGTCTGTTATATATCGGATTAAATACGAAGCTTGCAGCAAGTCCTATCACAAATATCGGCATCGCTATATAGCCGTATACAGCCTGTACCTCATCAGTCATATATCTGTCGATGGAGTTACGCGGTGCCGCGGATATATACATCGTAAGCAGTGATATCACCATCAGCGGAAATGTTGTCGCGAGAATCTCCCGCACATGCTTAGTGCTGCCACTCTCTCTACCGGCTATAGCGTCAGCCGCGCTGCAGCTGTCTTCCGCATACGTCTTCGTAGCACGTATCAGCAGGAGCATAACAACTGTCGTCACAACCGTCGTCACTATCATAGTAACGAGTATATCTCTCGTAGCTATAATCAGGACACTCATCAGCACCATGTTAAATATCGCTCTTACCGACAGTGCCTTGGCGCCTATATCCAATCTGCCGCGTCTCTGATACTCACCGTAGTACACATCCTCATATGCATCCGGCACCATGAAGAGACACGTCCATATAACAGTCATATACTTATACATATCATAGCTGCCGCGAAGTGCCATATACGTCACATAGATAAGCGTCGCTGTTATCATCATGATACACGACCTGACTCTCGCGCGCCTATACTCCTCGAAGCTATAACGCCCCTCGACATCCGACACCTGATAGTTTCTGACACCGTACTTACCGATACCCAGCATGAGATTGCCGTCCGTGTTTCCTATGGTAAATATACCGGCATATACGATATCCACCGTATATCCCATCACCACCAGGAGCACGACCGACCTGAAGGCCACCACCATGCTGCCTATCATATTCCACAGCACGCCGGACCTCTCTATATTCCTACTGTCTGTCAGAAATCCTCTCATCCACGCATTCCTTATGCATCATCCAACGACGCAGCCCTGCGGCTGCATCACAGTTCTATAACCTGTCACTCTTCATCAAACTTAAATCTCAGCTGTCCCTCCTCGGGCATATCGCCGAGTATTCCGAACTCAGCCATCTTCTCTATAACGCTCGCCGGCACCTTCGCCCTGTTCTTCAGGTCCTGCTGCGACACGAACTCACCGTCCTTCGCCGCTTCTTCCAGCTGAGCCGCCGCCTTCGCGCCCATGCCGTCTATACTCACAAATGACGGCATCAGCTTACCATCAACTATCTGGAAGCGGTCGCCCCTCGCCTTATATATATCAATCGGTGCAAACTCTATGCCTCGTCTATACATCTCCTTCACGATTCTCATATCACGCAGCAGATCCTGCTCCGTTGCCGTCATAGAGTTCTTATCCATCTTGTTATACTTATCGAGATAAGCATCCAGATGACTCTCACCCTGACACATAATCTCATACGAAAATGCCGTCGCTCTTATACTGTAAAATGCACAGTAATACGCAAGCGGATAGTACAGCTTATAGTATGCAACTCTCCACGACATCATAACGTACGCCACGGCATGTGCCTTCGGGAACATGTACTTAATCTTGTTACAGCTCCAGAGATACCACTCCGGTATATCGTGAGCACGCATCTCCTCCTCCCACTCGGGAGTAAGTCCCTTACCCTTACGTACCTTCTCCATGATGTTAAATGCAAGCCCCTTCTCAAGTCCCATATGGATGAGGTATATCATGATATCATCACGACAGCATATAGCCGATGACAGCTTACACTTACCCTCCTGGATAAGCGTCTGTGCGTTGCCGAGCCATACATCAGTACCGTGTGCCAGTCCCGTGATACGCACGAGATCCGAGAAGTTCTGCGGATCCGCGTCGATAAGCATCTGCATAGCGAACTCTGTACCGAACTCAGGCGTACCGAGACACCCGAGCGGTATACCGCCTATATCCTTCGGAGTGATGCCCAGTACCTCCGTACCCTTATAGAGTGCCATGACATTTTTGTCATCGAGCGGCACATCCGTTGCCTTCGTACCTGTCAGATCCTCGAGACGACGTATCATGGTGGGATCATCGTGTCCGAGTATATCGAACTTAAGCAGGTTACTCTGTATAGAGTGGTACTCGAAGTGCGTCGTAACTATATCCGTAGTCATATCATTCGCCGGATGCTGAATCGGTGTGAAGCTGTATATCTCCTCATGTGACGGCAGCACTATGATACCGCCCGGGTGCTGTCCGGTAGTTCTCTTAACTCCTACACAGCCGTCAGCCAGCCGCTCGAGCTCTGCACGTCTCTTCGTCAGTCCTCTCTTCTCACAGTACTTCTTCGCATAGCCGTAGGCTGTCTTCTCAGCCAGAGTACCGATAGTTCCGGCACGGAAGGCATAGCCCTTACCGAACATTTCCTCGATATAGGCGTGAGCCTTCGGCTGATACTCGCCTGAGAAGTTAAGGTCTATATCCGGCTCCTTATCTCCGTTAAAGCCGAGGAAAGTCTCGAATGGTATATCATGCCCCTCCTTCCTGAGCGGCTTGCCGCAGTTCGGACACACCGCATCAGGCATGTCACAGCCCGACATACCCGAGAAGGCCTTAACTCTCTCAGAGTCAAACTCATAGTAGTAGCAGCTCGGGCACAGATAGTGTGCCGGCAGAGGATTAACCTCCGTGATACCCGCCATGGTCGCTGCCACGGACGAGCCGACAGAGCCTCGTGAACCTACCATATAGCCGTCGTCATTTGACTTCCACACCAGCTTCTGGGCCAGTATATACATAACCGAGTAGCCGTTCGATATGATAGAGTCAAGCTCCTTATCGAGTCTCTCCCTCAGTATATCCGGCAGCACCGGACCATACATCTCATGAGCCCTCTTCTCACATATCTCACGCAGTGTCTTATCAGAGTTCTCGATGATGGGCGGAGCCTTATCCGGTCGAACAGGTGATATCTTCTCTATCATATCCGCTATCTTGTTCGTATTCTCAACTACGACCTCGTAGGCCTTATCCTTGCCGAGATACGAGAACTCATCCAGCATCTCATCCGTAGTCCTGAAGTAGAGCGGAGGATGATACGGCTCATGAAACTCCTCGTCCTTCTTACCGCTGTCCTTCCTCGAGCCCTCGAGTACTATGGTTCTGTATATCACATCGTCAGGATCTATGAAGTGTACGTCACCCGTTGCAACCACGGTCTTGCCGTACTTCTCTCCGAGCCCGATTATCTGGCGGTTCAGGTCCTGCAGATCCTCGACAGAGTTTATATTTGCCTTCTTCTCATCCTCTATAAATGCATAGTTGTTACCGATAGGCATAATCTCGAGATAGTCATAGTACCTGACTATTCTCTCTATCTCCTCCTCCTCGGCACCGTCCAGCAGCGCCTGCATCAGTTCACCCGACGCACAGCCGCTTCCGACAAGCAGTCCCCCTCTATACTTCTCGAGCAGCGACATCGGTATCTTCGGTCTCTGATTGAAGTACTTAAGATGCGACTCCGATATCAGTCTGTAGAGATTCACCCTGCCCTTATCGTTCTTACAGAGCAGCACGCCGTGGTAGCTCTTAGCCTTCCTGATGGCATCCTCAGACGCGCTTCCGACCTTGTTCAGCTCATCGATAGTATCGACCCCGCTCTCACGCACCAGCTTCAGCAGCTCCATAAATATCTGCGCCGTTACGTCAGCATCATCGCACGCTCTGTGGTGGTGAGCGTTCTTCAGCTTGAAGTAGTTCGTCAGTCTGTCCAGATTATACCTGCCGAGGTTTGGCAGATACACATGCGCCAGCGTCATAGTATCAAGCGCCGTGAAGTCATAGGTAAGCCCCAGCCTCTTTGCATTTACTCTGATAAATGTTGTATCAAATGTCGCGTTATGCGCCACAAGTATGGCGTCCTTACAGAACTCCAGAAATCGTGGCATGACCTTATCTATCGTATCGGCATCCTTTACCATCGAGTCAGTAATCGATGTGAGCTTCGTGATAGAGTACGGTATCGGCATCTCGGGATTTACAAACTCCGAGAAGCGTGCTATCTCCTTACCTGTCTTATCTATCCTCACAGCACCGATCTCGATTATCTTACAAAACTTAAATGACAGTCCCGTTGTCTCTATATCGAACACGACATACTCACTCTCGAGGCTCTGACCGTGTCCGTTCATGACCAGAGTCTTGATATCATTTACGAGATAAGCCTCTATACCATATATAATCTTGAAGTCCTCAGGTGCGTTCTTCGCATCGTACTTGAGAAATGTATTTGCAACAGGGAAAGCCTGAGCCACGCCGTGATCGGTTATGGCTACCGCCTTGTGACCGTAGTTTATGGCACGCTGGATAACCTTCTTCACGTCAGCCACGGCATCATTATCACTGAACTTCGTATGCAGGTGCAGCTCGACACGCTTCGTTGTCGCCGTATCCTGTCTGGTATTACGGAAGTCGGCTATCATCTTCATACCGTTCACAGACCTAAATGCCATCTCGCGTGTATAGTCATCATAGTCCACGCTTCCCTTGATGCAGTAGAAGTTACCCTCAACCAGATCCTCGAGTATAGGGTCCTTATCATCGGGAGCCACGAAGAGCTTGAAGCCTATGGAGTCCGTGAAGTCGGTTATATTTGCAGTAATCAGGTACTTACCGCTCTTTATCTGCTTTGTCTCTATCTTGAATACCTGACCGCGTACGACGAACTCGCCGACGGCGTTAGAGTCTATCTCAGCTATCGGCGTTATCTCACCCTCAACATTTCTGCCGTAGAAGCAATCCTTATCCGAGTAGTTCTTCCGCTTATACTTCTCTGCATTTGCCTTGTAGTCCTTCTTCTTCGGCGTATCGTCATGCTTTATCTCGAAGTTCTGTATCACATCTATGGATATACCGTTCGTCTCCTCGTCGTAGGCCGCAGCCATAGCACTGTACATCTCATCGATACGCTTCGTGCTGCTTGTCTCTACAGTCTCGGGCACCGAAACCGCCTCGGGCTCGGGAGCCGTCTCAGGCTTCCTGATAAGATTTATCCTCACGGCAACACTTCTGTCGAACCTCTCCGCAAATGTCTTCACGAAGTAGTTCTCGATATCGCCTCTCTTCGACTCCGCCGCGATGCCCTCGACTATGTCAAATGTTATCGTATCCCCACTGACACTGTACTTAGACGCTAAAAGCAGCCTCGATGTCATGTACTGATAGTCACCGATTTCCCTGATGAAGCTGTCGTAGTACACACGCATGATATGCTCTGTGGTATATGCATCCGACAGTCCGTACTTATCTACAATCTTGACCTTACACTTGCTATACTCTCCAAATATATGCTCCTTCAGCTGCTGCTCAGCCTTGCATATATTCATATACGATATAAGATGCGTGGAGAATATATACACAAACATAGTAGAGGTATCTCTTTCAAAGATACCTCTGAGCAGTGTTACGTCATCAAAATACATATCTATATCTTCGCTTAACCGAAGACCGTTAAAGGCCTCCCTGAAGCTCTTGTTTATCACCTATATAACCTCCGTGTACACCTGTTATACTTACCTGCTACTCGCCCCAGTGGTCGAGCTCTGACTTAAGCTCTGACAGTAGGTTTTCCTCCGGCACCTTCCTCAGTATCTCACCCTTCTTAAATATGAGTCCGACTCCGTCACCGCCGGCCACTCCGAGATCTGCCTCGCGTGCCTCTCCGGGACCGTTTACCGCGCATCCCATCACAGCAACCTTGATGTCAAGGTCGGGATATGACTCCACCAGCTTCTCAGCCGACTCAGCCAGACTTATCAGGTCTATATGTGTTCTGCCGCAGGTAGGACATGACACAAGTGATATACCGCCGTGCCTCAGCCCCAGCGTCTTAAGTATCAGCTTAGCTGTCCTTATCTCCTCCACGGGATTTGTCGAGAGTGATACTCTCACCGTATCACCGATACCTTCATTCAGGATGATACCGAGCCCGACAGATGACTTGATGTTTCCACTCCATACGGTACCCGACTCGGTTATACCCACATGCAGCGGATAGTTTGTCTGTTCAGATATCAGCTCATGGGTCTTTACACTCATCAGTACATCCGATGACTTGATACTGATTACGATATTCCCGTAGCCGCAGTCCTCTATCATCCTCACCTTGTCAAGTGCACTCTCCACGATTCCCTCGGCTGTGACACCCCGGTACCTCTCGAGTATATCCTTCTCGAGTGAGCCGGAGTTTACACCGACTCTGATGGGTACTCCTCTCTCCTTGGCACACCTTACTACCTCGCGAAGATTTGCCTCTCCACCGATATTACCGGGATTTATCCTTATCTTGTCAGCACCTGCCTCTATAGCCTTGATAGCCAGCTTATACTGGAAATGTATATCTGCCACCACAGGTATATGCACTCGCGCCTTTATAGCCGACAGTGCCTCTGCAGCCTCGACTGTGTTTGCCGTACATCTCACGATATCGCAGCCTGCACGCTCAAGCTCGAGTATCTGAGCCACAGTTGCCTCTACATCCTCAGTCGGAGTGTTGGTCATCGACTGTATGGCTATGGGATTTCCGCCGCCTATCTTCACTCCGCCTATATCTATAACTCTTGTATTATCTCTATATGACATATTTCGTTTCCTCACATATCTCCGGAGTTTTCTCCGCTATATCACTGCATAACTATGCACTATTCTTTACTGCTTCACCACTAACCTACCCGAACACATTCCCCAGGTCGTTGAAGAACACAAATACCATCAGAACCATAAGCAGCACGAAGCCGATAGCATTTACTATCATCTCCTTGTCTCTCGGTATCGGTCTGCCTGCTATACCCTCTATCAGCACAAAGAGTATACGTCCGCCGTCGAGTGCGGGTATGGGAAGCAGATTCATGACACCGACATTTGCACTTATAAGTACAGTGAAGTTGATGATATTCAGCAGTACTATCAGTGCGTTTCCTGTCTCGCTTGCCTCTTCCTTCGCCTCGTCGATTACGTCACTCATCATACTGCCGATACCGACGGGTCCCATCAGGTCATCCTTCGACGCCTGACCCGTGACGAGCATCTTCAGTGAGCACACCGTACTGATAATCTGAAGCCGCACCTCATAGACCGAGTACTCGAGCTCCTCTACGAAGCTCTCCGGTGCTCTGCTGTAGCAGTATATGCCGAACATGTAGGAGTCGCTCTCCTCGTCATACTTCAGCTGTACCGTGGTCTCGTACTCCTCGCCGTTTCTCTCATATACAACAGCTATCGGCTCCTCAGCATCATGTGTCATCCTGAAGAGTGTTATCTCTCTGAAGGTACGTATGTTTGTGTGATTCAGCTTAACTATGGTGTCGCCTGCCTCAAGTCCTGCCTCCTCGGCTGCACTTCCCTCTATCACCTGCGATATCGTAGGCGGGTCGATGTAGTAGAAGTGGCATATGATGATAGACAGGAGAAATGCAAGCACGAAGTTAAAGAACGGTCCGGCGAAAAGCACCGACAGTCTCTGTATGATGCCCTTGTTATTAAATGCATCCGGATTGTCCGAGTCTTCTATATCGCCCTCCATCATACAGTAGCCGCCTATGGGGAGTGCTCTGAGGCTGTACTGTGTGCCCTTACGTTCCCACTTCGCGATGGCGGGTCCCATACCTATGGCGAATTCATTTACCTTGACCTTACATAGTCTTGCAAACAGAAAATGTCCGAACTCATGTACGAAGACAATGACTCCGAACATCAGTATTATAGCTATTATGTTCATTCGTTGTTCCTTGTATAAATCATACTCTGAGCAGATGCTTACAACATCACTACCGGTACGGCATATTGTTCGGTGCCGCGGATATATTTTCCGGCGCCGTCACCGACCGCGGCTTACACTTATATATCTCTATGCCTCAGCACATCGTACGTCTCCTGCTCAGTTTCCAGTATCTCCTCGAGAGACGGATTATCTCTATAAGCGACGCTGTCCATAGCATACTCGATATAGTCATAGATATCGAGAAAGCCGATATGTCCCGTCAGGAATCTGTCGACCGCATACTCGTTTGCCGCATTCATGACTGTCGGCATATTACCGCCCAGCTGTGATGCGCGTGCTGCGATGTCCAGCCCCTTAAATTTTTCTCTGTCGGGAGTCTCGATATATATCGCTGCCAGGTCCTTAAAGCTCAGCCTGTCACCTGCGAGGTATCTCCTCTCCGGATAGGTCAGAGCATACTGTATCGGAAGCTTCATATCGGGAGTTCCGAGCTGTGCTATCACCGCGCCGTCTGTATACTCAACAGCCGAGTGTATGATACTCTGCGGCTGCACAAGCACCTCTATCCTATCCACAGGCATATCGAAGAGCCAGTGTGCCTCTATTACCTCAAGTCCCTTATTCATCATAGTAGCGCTGTCTATGGTTATCTTATGACCCATACTCCAGTTCGGATGCTTCAGCGCCTGCTCCACCGTCACTGACTCAAGCTCCCTGCGGCTTCGCCCGCGGAAGGGTCCGCCCGATGCTGTGAGGAGTATGCGGCTGATACGCTTCCTGTTCTCGAGGTAGAGGCTGTAAGCGAGGTCTGACAAATCCGTACACGCCGGATTCACACCACCGACTGTACCTGCACCACTACCTTCGGCAGCATCACCACCGGTTATCGCATCGCACGAATCTCCGGTGCTGCCTTCACACACATATACCCCTCTTCCTGCACATGCCATCCCCTGAAGGCTCTGGAATATGGCCGAGTGCTCGCTATCCACGGGCAGTATCTTCACTCCTCTGTCAGCGGCAGCCTTCATCACGAGATGCCCCGCAGTTACCAGAGTTTCCTTGTTGGCGAGTGCTATATCATGTCCTGCCTCTATCGCAGCAAGTGTAGGTCTCACGCCTATCATACCGACAACGGCTGTAACCGTAATATTGGCATCGGGATATGCTGCAACCTCTATCAGTCCATCCATGCCATAGACCACACGCACACTTCCGCCGCCGAGAGCTGTTACATCCGATATTCTCGCCTTCAGATTTATCGCCGCACTCTCGTCACTGACCGACACAAGCCGGGGTCTGAACTCCCTTATCTGCTGCTCCAGCAGAGTTACATTTCGACCGCAGGACAGAGCCACAACCTGCATATCGTCGCTTGCCCTTACGACCTCCAGTGTCTGTGTACCTATGGAGCCTGTGGAACCTATAATCGATATCTTCTTCATAAACTATAATCCTTGCAATCTGTATCATCCATAAACCAACGGTTTAACCATGTATCGCAAATCTCAGCAGATAGTATATAAGCGGCGCAGTAAATATCATACTGTCGAATCTGTCCAGCACTCCGCCGTGACCTGGTATAATCGTACCATAGTCCTTGACGTCGTTATTACGCTTGATGCCTGAGGCTGCGAGGTCTCCTATAACTGCCGGAATAGCTCCAAGTGCACATATAATCATAAACTTCACCGGCACATCGTCTCCCAGCACTGACCGCATCATAAGTCCATACAGCCATCCCAGAAGTCCTGCTCCGACTATACCGCCGACCAGTCCCTCCTTACTCTTCTTCGGACTCAGTACCGGTGACATCTTGTGACGTCCGAACAGTCGTCCCGTTACATATGCCAGTGTATCGTTACCCCATGAACACAGGAACAGCAGCACCACGTAGCAGCCACCGTTCTCCAGGTTCCTGATCTTGTATATATGCAGCAGCATAACACCGACATAGAAGAATGCCATATACGCCGCAAGCATCTGCTTATCGCTGTACTTCGGAAACTGTATCACGTACAGCGAGAGCACTGCTATGATGTACATGACAAGCATCGGTCTGTCAAGTCTCAGCACCTCGAAGCCGAACAGACTGTACTCATCAAACGCAAACATCGCATAGTACAGAATCGTCCAGATGTACGCTATATATCCGATGGAGCTTTTCTCTATACCGTAAACTCTGCACAGCTCAAACTCTCCTATAAGCGAAAGGGCAGCCGTCACGATAAGTGTCGGACCGCTGCCAAGCCACAGGATTAGAACTGCTGCTGCCACGAGAAATACTCCGCTGATTAGTCGTGTCTTAAACATTACTTCACCCCGCCGAATCTTCTGTCTCTGCCGTTATAGTACTCTATTGCCCTCTCGAGATCCTCTCTGCCGAAGTCCGGCCAGAGTGTATCACAGAAGTAGAGCTCCGAGTAGGATATCTGCCACGGCATGAAGTTCGATATCCTCACCTCACCGCTGGTTCTGATCATCAGATCGGGATCGGGTATATCGGCCGTATCGAGATACGAGGATATCATATCCTCTGTTATATCCCCGGGCGCCAGCTTGCCGTCTGACACGTCAGCGGCTATACGTCTTACAGCACGTGTTATATCATCACGTCCGCCGTAGTTAAGAGCTATATTAAACTGCAGCCCGGTATTACCATTCGTAGCCTCCTCGAGACGTGCTATGGCGTCTCTTATATCGCTGTCAAGTCTCGACCTCTCTCCGATTACACGCACGCGCATGTTATCACGGTTCGACCTCTCGATAGACGTTTCCAGGAAGTTACGCAGGATCGTCATGATTCCCGTAACCTCCTCAACCGACCTCTTCCAGTTTTCTGTGGAGAAGGCATAGACAGTCAGGTACTTAACCCCCATGTCCCATGCATCTCTGCAGACCTGCTCTATACGGTCGGCTCCTGCCTTATGGCCGAAGTTTCTCGGCATATGCCTCTGCTTCGCCCATCTGCCGTTACCGTCGAGGATTATAGCTATATGCTGTGGTATCTTATACTCATCTGCCAAACCGGTATACCTCACTTATATCATATCTCTCAGTATATGCCGTGCAGCCGGTCATACAGCCGGCTGTACAGCTATGTCTCTTAAACTGTCATAATCTCCGTAGTCTTAGCATCGATCATCTTATCTATCTCTGCTATAAACTTATCTGTAGCCTTCTGGATATCCTCTTCCTCTGATGCAAGCTCATCGTCTGATAGCTCTCCTGCCTTGTTCTGCTTCTTTACGGCATCGTTAGCATCACGTCTTACGTTTCTGACAGCTACCTTCGCAGCCTCACCCTTCTTCTTGATATCCTTTGCAAGCTCCTTACGTCTCTCCTCTGTAAGCTCGGGGAGATTCAGGATTACGCTCTTACCGTCATTGTTAGGTGTAAGTCCGAGGTCTGAGTTAAGGATAGCCTTCTCAACCTCCTTAACCATGTTCGGCTCCCATGGTGTAATCATGATAGTTCTTGCATCAGGGATGCTGACATTTGCAACTCCCTGTATACCTGTCTGTGTACCGTAGTACTCTACCTTCAGCTTATCAAGCATTCTGGGATTTGCACGTCCCGCTCTTATAGTACCGAAATCGTTTGCAAGTGCCTCGAGTGCCTTCTGCATCTTCTCTTCATATTCTGCCATCTCTATGTCCTCCTGGATGTATAGTCTGCGGTTATGACTTCTAAGTAAGTCGCTACCCGCAGCTTTTTTATGTTGGTTTATATTCGTACCGGTTTAATCGCCGGTTTTATAACATATTTTCCGCTGTTTTTCTGCTGCTGATTTTCACCGCCACTCAGTGGTGCTACACTGCTTGGCACTACGCCTCTATCATCGTACCTATCTTCTCACCTCTTGCAGCTCTCACGATGGAGTCCTCCTCGGACAGTGCAAAGAGCAGCATCGGCATGTGGTTCTCCATAGCAAGCACCGCCGACGCAAGGTCTATAACTCCAAGCTTCTGATCGACTATATCCGACATCTGCATGGTGTCGTACTTCTTAGCGTCAGGGTTAATCTTCGGATCTGAGTCATATACTCCGTCGATAGCCTTCGCCGAGAATATAGCGTCACACTTAGTCTCCACGGCTCTGAGTACTGCCGCCATGTCTGTCGAGAAGTACGGATGTGATGTGCCTCCCGCGAAGAAGACTATCTCTCCCTTCTCCATATACTCTATAGCTCTGTCTCTTACATAGAGTTCTGTGATATCTCCTATAGCATAGGGAGTGGTTACATGACAGGTCATGCCCATCCTCGTAAATGCATCCGCTGTATATACCGCATTCATAACGGTCGCGAGCATACCTATCTGGTCAGCCTTAACTCTGTCCATATCCTCTGAGGTTCTGCCTCTCCAGAAGTTTCCTCCCCCTATAACTATACCCAGCTGATAGCCCTCGTCTACCAGCTTCTTTACCTCTGCAGCCACACGGCTTACCTCTGCCTCTGAGAAGCCGCGACCGCTCTCTCCGGCGAGTGCCTCGCCGCTGAGCTTAAGAAGTATTCTCTTCATCTTAGTTTTCCTCCGATTATTTATGACTATTACTTATGTTTGCCCTTGTTCTTACGGTTTGAACCGCTTGCAGTACTCTCCGCAGTCTCCGGCAGCACCTCTCCCTCGGGAGCTGTGGTCGGTGCAGCGTTGCTGATATCCTCTATCTCCTCTGTGAAGTACTTCCTCACATCCACATCAGAGTAGGTCTGCTCACATGTACCGTTCAGTATGGCACCGCTGTTTATCTGTATGGATCTGCACTTGATATTTCCGACAACCACTGCTGTCGAGTCAACAACCACGGTATCTCTCACATCTACATTTCCCTTGACTGCGCCGGCAAGTACAGCAGTATTTGCCGATATATCACCGATGGCTATAGTGCCTGCTCCGAGCTTTACATTTCCTGTAGCTGTTATCGTGCCGTTTGTATGCGCCCTGTTGGTATAGAGATCGTCTGTTGTGATATTACCGTTGATGCGTCCGCCTACTATGAGCTTGCCGGTGCACTTCACATCTCCGTCAACTCTACCCATGATGTCGATGTCACCCTCGACCTCTATATCTCCGGTTATAACTGTTCCCTTCGTGATATATGTAGTCTCCTCACTGAGATTCATATATTCGTTCTCTGTCTTTATCTCTCTCTCCATCTCTGCCATGGATGTCTCCTCTCTGTCTGTATTTGAACCGGTCCTACTCTTTACCTTACCGGACTGCCTTACGTCATCCTGTGAAATCTCCTGCGAAGCCTCCTCCGACTCGTCATCGTCCTTTGACAGCTCCTCCAGACCGTCTATCTCTCTGTCTATCTCCTCAGATGCTCTGCGGCTCTTCTCGAGTATGCTCTCATCTATCTTCTTCTTCAGCTTCTCCGCCTCGCTGATCAGTATATCACGTGATGTATCATGATGCCGCGTACCTGATTCCTCCGATGAAGCTGCCGTGTTGGATGACACCTCATCCTCAACCATAGTTATGTCGGTTAGCACGGCTTCCGTTTCGGTCTCAGTCGCATCTCCCTTTGATATGTCACTGCTGCCGACAGCATCACTTACCTTATCTGCCGTCTTGTCGGAGTCCTCAGCCCTGTCAGCATCACCTGCTCTGTCACCCGTATCGGGCAGCAGCTCGTCAACTGCCTGTGCAAAGTCTCTCTTAAAATCCTTGAAAAAACCCATATATCTGTTACCTCTATATTACATAAACCATTACATAAACCGCCTTTGACACACTTCTCTAATTATAACATATCGTCAGAGGTGTCAAAAGAGTAAATTAAGTCTGAAAGCCTATACCACAGTAATCTGCTTCTTCTTACAGTCAAGCCTAACCCTCGACGCGTTCTCTACGTCGTGGTATATCTTCTCACCGCAGCCTATGGCAGCGGGCACATTAAACTCCGCACATCTGATAGCCATATGAGATGCGGCACCGCCGTAGCGGGATATGAAGCCTGCTATACCTCGTGCAAATATCCAGTCATATCCGGGGTCAGCCTTCGTGATGACTACTATCTTACCCTCTATATCCACACTTGCATCGGCGCCGTCGAGCAGCACAGTCTCCGCTGTCACATCCTCTGCTGTTATAAAGTTCGGTCGTGCCTCGGCCTCGTGTACTACGCTTATGTCTCTCACACCAAATATCAGCTCCGGCAGTATCAGACTGCTGTTTATATCATGCTCCTTCTTACGTGCCTCGATTATACGCGTCAGCTCGCTCACGTCTGTGTGAGCGAAGAAGTCCATGATTTCAAGGTACGACAGGTCATTCCTTGATATGCCGTATAGCTCGCCCAGTCGTATCAGTATATTCAGTATCAGACTGAGTGACTTCGTGAACTCGAACTTGAAGTACTCTCTGTTCTCCGTGGTCATCCTGATGTAGTCGATCAGCTCGTCCGCTGTAAAGTCCATCTCATAGTCCATAAGTGCACGAGACACGTTCTCCCTGTTCAGTGTATAGGGCTCCGTAATTCTCTTGTTGCCGGTTTCGAGATCAGTCTTATCTATATCGAAGTACATCTCCGAGTAGCAGTCGGTTCTGATGTTGTAGGTGCCAAGCCTCAGATGACCGTACTTATCGTTAAACTCCTCCCTCGTCATCTCACCGCGTGACAGGTCATCGAAGTCGCGCTCGAAGTCAGACGCCACTGTGTTTATCGAGCGTTTGAAGAGGTCAGCCTCCTCCTCGCTTATATAGCCGCGTATTGCAAGCGTCCTGAGGAAGCTCTGCGCGATAAATGCAAGCCTCGCCATACGTGCAAACTGAGGTGTGCCATCTGTCTTAATCGACGTGAGCAGTGCTCCGACATATCCGAGCAGCTTATCCGGGTCAGTCTCCCTGAGCGGACTCTCTGCTCTTATGCCCTGCCTCAGATCTCGCATCCTCTCAAGCGAACGTATATCCTCGTGATATATCTCCTGATAGCTCTTTATCGCAAGTGTCGTAATCAGGAAGAGGCTCTTCCTGATGTCGTTAATCTCGTTCTTCGAGAAGCCGTGGTCGAGCAGTATATCGAGATTCTCCTCGGTACAGAAGTCATACACACTGAAGACTATCTCGAACTCTATCTTGTCATGCGCCGACGGGTCGTCGAGCAGCTTGTTCATGTAGTAGTTCTTCAGCTTACGCTGGAGGCGTGGCGACAGCATTTCCGGGATAAGCCCCTCAAATGAATAGTCGACCGATATGTATGGCTTGTTGCCGAGCTTATACATCAGGTCATCGTTGATGTAGTGGTAGCCCATGGAGGATATGCCGGCACTCCAGATATATGACGTGATAATCTCCCTATATAGCGAATAGTCCAGCGGATAGGGATTGTCGCCGATTATCTCCGACGGATTCCAGAAGGCCATGTCGGACAGAGTATGACCTATCTTCTGATAGTCAGACTCGGCCTTACGGATGGCAGCAGCGCTGTCCTCGTCGGTTGCAATCGGAGTCTTACCCATCACTGCCGCAAGCGGTCTGCACTGAAATATAACCACCTCGCCCGAACTCTTGATACCAAACTCTATATCGAGATTATCTATATCTGTAAGCGTGAGTATTTCACGAACAGCCGTGATAAGCGCTGCCGTATGGATAGGCAGCGTCTTCACGTCTATACTATGAGCTATATGCATGGTCTTGCCGCCGCGGCCGCTTGTCACGGCGTCGGTGGTACCATCCTCAGAGTAGTTGATGGTGAAGTACGGACGGTTCTTCAGGATGTCCCTCGTAAATACAACTCCCGCCGATACGATATCCTCAGTCTGTGGCTGTACCAGTACCTGCTCGCCTGTGAGGACAGATCTATACTTTTCATCTATACAACACTCTGTCAGGCTTCTGCCGTTTTCACTGAAGTTTGTCTCGTCTGCCACTTTCTCACACGAAGCAGCTGATTGATCTACCGATGTATCACCTGTAATTGCTATATTGTCCATAGCCGCCGCACTATCCGCGGAAATCATACTCTCCGCAGTTTCATCTATATAGCTCATAAGCACATGCTCTATGGCACGCCCTACATCAGCTCTGTCACGCGGATTTACCCCCAGTACGCTGTCGAAGTGTCCTGCATTTGAGGTTTCGTAGCTGTCCTCTCTTATCGATGAGCTCCTGACAACTATGTGACGGTCGGTCACGAAGCTTTGACCGATTTGAGTAGCTACGTCAAGCGGATCATCCATATAGTCCTCCGCATAAACCTTGTAAACCCGCTCTACATGAGCGGTTTGAAGCTTTCCGGACAGGTACTCCAGGACATCTGCCTTACTGATTATCTTGCTGTTTTCGGTAAACATAATATTTCACTCTTTTTTTACAAATTATTTTATTCTTGTTAATACTTTGTTCATATTTACACTTTATATTAAGAGCATAGATTTTTTCATAACTCTCTCACCTTATGAATAATAGTGTCAAAGGCACCCCGCATTTGCGGGGTGCTTTTATATGCGCTGTTGATTTCCTATTAAGCTCTGACACTAATCTACACAATTCTGTGCTTAACCTCTTCAAATTCTTCACATATCTCGCTGTCACACTTCGTGAGACAGCTTACAGCTACTATCACTATTATCGTTATCATAAATGCCGGCACAGCCGAACCGATAGATGCCGCATACTCATAGAAGGCAAGCCTATCTATACCGAGCTCTGCTGCATTTCCGGTTATATACTCATACATAACAACCGAGAGCCACCCCGTCACCATACCTGCAACTGCCGCGGCTGCCGTCATCCTCTTCCAGAGGAGTGACATGAGTATCACAGGTCCGAGCGACATACCCAGCAGCTCCATAAATACCACGATCATATTTACAGAGTTATACGTGAAGCACAGGCTCATGAAATATATAAGTACAATCGTCACAAACGTAGCAAGCACATATATCTTCACATCATGACTCTTGCCGCGGCGCACGATATAGAGCTTATCTATCACGTCAACGCTGAGAGTCGATATGATGCTGTGTATATTTCCCGCTATCATGACGATAATCGTTATATACACCACCGTGAGATACAGCACACTCAGCAGCTTACCGCACGGGAGCTTATATGCTATCACGAGGCTCAGATTATTTATATAGTCAGACAGTGACGCCGTAACCTCATACGGATACATGAAGCCTCTCGACGCACCGCCCAGGAAGCACGACACACTCATAATCACCACCATAAATGCTATCGCAGACCGCCTGCACCTCGCTATAGCCGCACCGTCATCCATTCCCATAAACAGAGACAGCTGAAACGGCACTCCTATGATAAACATCCCGACTGAGAGCAGCGATATGTAGTCGCACGCGCCTATCAGCTTACCGTCGTGATATATGATATTCAGATAGTTCGTAACACTGCCCTCTATACCGGTGAACATCATATTCCGGACCATCTCCGCTATGGACATGGTGAGAAATATCAGCAGCGTACATACCAACATAACCACAACTATAATCGGAGCGGATATGACCGATATCCATCCCAGTGTACTGAGTCCGTGTACGCAGAGAAGTACTCCGACAAGGACAACCACTATGGATGTGGTTATATATGTGCTTATACCCGTAGTCTTACTGAGTATAAGCGTGAACTCCTTAAGCATCATGGCACTTATGATAAGTCCCATAACTATAATCTCTGCTGCAGCGAGGCTTCTCAGCGCCCTACGTCCGCCGCCGAATCTCAGGTCCAGATATCCGGGAAGCGTCATGAGGCTCTCGTGCTTCCTCCTGTATCTCATAAATCTGAAGGACTCCTTGCCCCACATGATACCGAGCGACAGGGCACAGCCTATGAGTATCCATATTACATCCGCACCATACAGATAGATATAAAAAGGAATCAAAACAACACACGAAAAGCCGGATATATATACGGCCGACGTGAGACCCATAGCTATAGAGTTGTTGTCCTTACCCAGGCAGTATTCCTTCAGATTCATATACTACTCCTGCTTCAGAAGCTCCAGAAAGCTGTGTATGTTATCGGCCGGGCTACCTTTAAATACAGCCGAGCCGGCAACTATGACATTTGCGCCGGCAGACAGCACATCGGATACGTTGTCTGTCGTGATACCGCCGTCTACCTCTATGTCCGTCTGAGGGCTCCGTACGTCCAGCCACTCACGCACCTCTCTGATACGCGGAAGTGTCTCGGGGATGAACCTCTGTCCGCCGAAGCCGGGATACACGCTCATGATGAGCAACATATCCACCATATCGATGACCGGCTCTATCATCTCGAGTGCCCCGGTCACATCCGTATCAGGATTAATTGCAACACTGCACCTAAGACCGCTCTCGTGCAGACGTCTTACATCTCTTACTATATCGCTCACGGCCTCTATATGTATCGATATGAGATCCGCACCCGCCTTCTTATAGTCATCGAGAAATCTGAGCGGCTCCTCCACCATCATATGAACATCGAGTACCGCATCAGGTACAGCCTTCCTGACATAGCTTATGACAGGCGGTCCAAATGATATGTTCGGCACGAAGTGACCGTCCATCACATCCACATGTATATAGGGTGCTCCGCTGTCATATGCAAGCTTCAGATTGTAACCCATGTTGTTAAAGTCTATGGCAAGCATAGATGGTGATAGTATGTTTCTCAGCATGCTTCTGTCCTCTCTGTTACTTCCTGACGGGCTTCTCGGCTCTTCGCCGCCGCTACTTTCTGCCTGGCTTCTCGGTCCTTCGCCGATGCTACTTCCTGCCGGTTCTCTTACCGGACTTCTTGTTCTTGTTCTTGTTCTCTGCCTTCTGTATATACATGCGTCTGGCTTCCTGACGCGCACCACCTGTTTCTGACAGAAGGCTTCTCAGCCGCACATAGCTGTCATATCTCTCATGACTTATCCTGCCGTCATCGAGTGCCTGCTTCACTGCACACTCCGGCTCAGATATATGAGCACAGCCTGTGAAACGGCAGTGTCCTATATAGTCTCTAAACTCTATATAGTGCATGTCGAGCTCCTGCTCATCCTCTACGAGCAGCTCCACTGAGCTAAAGCCCGGAGTGTCTATCACATATGTATCATCATCCATACGGAAGAGCTCTCCGTGACGGGTTGTATTCTTACCACGTCCTATCTTGTGGCTTATATCTCCTGTCTCCATATATGCATCGGGACAGAGCACATTTAGAAGTGATGATTTACCGACCCCCGAGGGTCCCGACAGCACACTCACCGAGTGCTGCATCACAGCTCTTATCTCATCCACTCCATCACCTGTCTTACTCGAGAAGGGCAGTACGCGGTATCCCGCTCCCTCATATACTCTGACTATATCCTCATACGGCTTGCCTGTATCTATCTTACTCAGCAGTATATATGTTTCCATGTCCTGGACTGACATATTTATCAGGAACCTGTCCAGGAGTCCCGGGTGAAGCTGCGGCTTATCCACCGAAAATATAACCATCACTCTGTCGACATTTGCAACCGCAGGACGCCTCAGCGCCACGCGTCTGTCAACTATGTCTGTGACATATGCGGTACTGTCATCGATAGTATCTATCTCACACATGTCCCCGACAAGAGGCGTGATGCTTCTGTTTCTGAGACTTCCGCTCCCCCTACATTCATATAAGGCACCGGCGGCTTCTACATAGTAGAAGCCACCAATGCCTTTTATTATCCTGCCCTTTATAGTCAAATTACTCCTCCGTATATGAAACCGAAAGATTCGATGTGTACTTAGAGGTCACATCATTTCCCTCTGAATCCTTTACGATAAATGAAACCGTGCCCTGATTCGAGCTAAGTGCTCCGATAGACCCGTCTACATTTATGGTAGCGGATGCTCCTGCCTCCGCAGTAAGTGTAGCCACCTCATAGGTTCCGGCTGAATCTGTGATATAGATGGTAACCGTAACAGCATTTGCATCAGAGAACTCGGCATCGGAGGTGCTTATGGTTCCGCTTACCGTACCTGCGTACGTCTTGGTCTTCGCACCCATACTTACCACAAATGATACCGTCTCACCCTCCTTAACCTGTGTACCCGCAGCAACACCCTGTCTTATGACGCTGCCCTCTGCCACATCAGAGTTATACTCATAGGTTATCTCGCCGACACTCAGATTATTTGACTCAAGTGCGGTTCTTGCGTTCTCCTCTGTCAGATTGGAGAGATTCGGCACATCCACTGTCTTCTCCTCCTTACCGTTACTGATAAGAAGTGTTATGGTGTCTCCCTTCTTAGCCTTCTCATTACCAGCAGGCGTAGTGGATATAACGTAGTCCTTCTCTACCGTATCACTATACTCATAGGATGAGGTTACGCTGAAGCCCTGTGCTGTAAGTGTAGCCTTGGCATCATCTGACGTCATGCCCGTCACATCCGTTATGGTAAGCTCCTCGGCTCCCACACTGACCTCCAGGACGATGGCTGTCTCTGCCGTGAGCTCTTCGCCCTCCTCATAGTTCTGACTTACTATATATCCCGATACCACCGTATCGCTGTTAACCTCGTTCAGTGTCACGTTTGTGAAGCCTGCACGTGCCAGAGCCTTCTCAGCAGCCGTACTGCTGTAGCCTGTCACGTCAATCATCTCAATCTTCGGCTCCTCGGTAGTCGGCTCCTCGGTCGTGGTTTCCTCCTCAGTCGTAGTCTCTGTCGTATCCTCTGTTGTATCCGTCACAACCACCACTGAGTCCTCAGTATCCTTCTCATCGGAGGATCCGAAGTTAAACCATCCCATGATATTTCCGACTATCAGAAATACTATAATCGCTATGATAAATGCTGCTATGATACCGCATATCATAACTGCCTTCTCAAGCTTCGGATCGATATCGTAGTCCTCTTCATCCTCATCGTCATCACTTACCTTCTTCAGCTGGCGTGCTGACGTCTCAGGCTCATCATCTATATCGAACTCATCCTCCTGCTCAAGCAGCTGCTCGATACGCGATCTGTCGACCGTAACCTCTGAGGACTTAAGTCCGCTGGCCGCCGCTGCCGCAGCGATTGCAGCCATCTCGTCCTCCTTCTCATTCTCCTGCTCCTCAGTGTCGTAGCTCTTATGTGAGGACTGGTCCTTAATCTTCTGCATATCCTCGGTTGTAAACTGCTTGGTCGGTGAATTGGTGACCGAGGGAACTACTATAATGTCTGTGTCGGGATTATCCTTAACACGGTTAAGGTCTGCTATCAGAGCAGCAGCCGTGAGGTATCTTCTCTCAGGCTTCTTCTGTACAGCCTTCAGTATAACCTTCTCAAATGAAGGATATATATCGGGATACAGTTCCCTCGGGGGAACGATATCATTTTGGATATGCATAAGTGCGACGGATACGTTGGTATCTCCCTCGAAGGGAACCTTGCCTGTAACCATCTCATACATAGTGATACCAAGTGAATAAATATCGCTTCTCTCATCGCTGTATCCGCCGCGCGCCTGCTCAGGTGATATGTAGTGCACCGAGCCGATGCCTGTGGTAGACATAGTAGTTGATGTCGCAGCCTTCGCTATACCGAAGTCTGTAACCTTAAGCATACCGTTCTTTGCAACTATGATATTCTGCGGCTTTATATCTCTGTGAATGACATGATGCTCATGAGCCGCCTCGAGTCCCGAGGCTATCTGGATAGAGAAGTCAAGCGCCTGAGCCATGCTAAGTCGCCCGTTGATGTTGATATACTCCTTAAGAGTGATACCATCCACGAGCTCCATAACTATGAAGTATCTTCCGTCATCCTCTCCGACGTCATATACGCTTACTATATTCGGATGTGTGAGTCCTGCTGAGGACTGAGCCTCTGTCCTGAACCTTGATACGAAGTTCGCATCCTGACTGTAGTCTGACTTAAGTACCTTGATGGCAACCTTACGCTTAAGTCTCTCGTCCTCGGCTCTGTAAACAGTTGACATACCGCCGGTACCGACTACGTCTATAATCGTATACCTGTCATCTAATATCGTGCCGGCCTTTAACATTTTTATCTAACACCTTTCCTGGTTATACGGATATAAGTATGACAGATATATTGTCGTTTCCGCCATAATAGTTGGCCTTATCTATAAGTGCTGCTGCGGCCGTATCCGTACTGCTGTTTTCGAGGATGATATCTCTTATCTCGTCATCCTCCACCATATTTGATAACCCGTCTGAGCACATGAGCACTCTGTCTCCGGGCTTTAGTTCAACCTCAAAAAAATCAGGCATGGCTTCTTCTCTGGAACCCATGGCCCTCGTTATGATATTTCTCTCAGGATGATAGCGGCCTCTGTTTCTCTTCAGCTCGCCGTTTCGTATAAGCTCCTCCACCAGGGAGTGATCCATAGTTATCTGACTCAGCTCATCATCTGTCATGTGATAGAGTCTGCTGTCGCCGATGTTGGCAACATACATACGCCCCTCATCTATGACACATGCTACCATGGTCGTACCCATACCGTTCTTATCCGGATCCTTCTCAGACTCCTTGTACACCTCGTTGCTGGCGTATATCATGGCTCTCCTGAGAAGTGACACGGGACTGTGTATGGTAGACCTGCGTATGAAGTCGATAACAACGCTTATAGCATACCTCGAAGCGAAGTCTCCGGCGGCATGACCGCCCATTCCATCAGCTACTATGTACAGATTAGGCAGCGGTCCTACGGGACTGTCACTTACAAATATACTGTCCTGATTGTTACTTCGTTTGCTTCCTTTGTCTGTTCTACCGGTGGAAACCAAAACTATGCCTCGTACTTTCTTCTAAGTTGTCCGCATGCGGCGTCTATATCTCTGCCCATACCTTTCCTAATAGTAACATTTATTCCGTATTTTTCAAGTTTTTTCTTGAAGGCCAGGGTGTCTGCCTCGGGGCTTCTGGTGAAGTCGCGTTCGAACACCGGATTGATAGGTATGAGATTCACATGGAAGCCGCGATTCTTAAGCAGTGCCCCCAGTTCGCCGGCACATTCGCTGCTGTCATTTACATCACGCATCAGACTGTACTCTATGCTGATTCTCCTGCCTGTTGTGTTAAAGTAGTAGCTGCATGCATCCAAAGTCTCTGCTATGGTATATCGGTTTGCCACAGGCATGATGGTGCGCCTCAGTTCATCGTTCGGTGCATGAAGAGACAGAGCAAGCGTCACGGGAAGCCCCTCTCCCGCAAGTCTGCGGATATTCTCGACTATACCGCATGTGGATACGGTGATGCCTCTCGTACTGAGGTTATAGCCGTGCTCGTCAGATATAAGTCTGATAAATCTGATGAGGTTGTCATAGTTCTGCATGGGCTCTCCCGTACCCATGACGACTATGTTACTGATTCTCGGAGGTGTGCCGGATTTATCTACCACTCCCGCAAGTTCAGCTGCCTGATACACCTGTCCCAGCATCTCACCTGCGGTAAGATTTCTCACACAGCCTCCTATGGTCGATGCACAGAAGGCACATCCCATGGCACAGCCTGCCTGTGATGATATACAGACGGAGTTGCCATAGCTATATGGCATATATACTGTCTCTATCATCTGACCGTCATACATCCTGAAGAGGTGCTTAACTGTGCCATCCTTAGATGTAAGTCTCGTCTCCTCCTCCGGCACACGAAGATACGGTGCCAGCTTCTCGCGTATAGCCTTCGGCACATTTGTCATTTCGTCAGCGCTGCTTACACGCTTCTCGTGCAGCCATCCGAATATCTGTCCGGCACGGAACCTCGGCCAGTTCTCTGAGACGCAAAGCTCGGTCAGTTCATCCATATAAAGTGATGATATATCTCCTATCTTTTCAAGTGTATCTGTCATATGTACTTCCTCTTACGAAAAGCTTATCCTTCGAAACGCTTATCCTATGGAGTGCGTTCACTCCTGCGCTTAAAACTTTTTTGGAAACTGAAAACATTTTTAAGGTTTCTTTAAGGTTCGTCCTCTATACTCACAGCATATTCAAATTAATCCCAAACACCTCTCATAAATCCCGCAGGCTCCCAACCTGCGGGGTTTCTCTATTTACAGTCCTCAGTGTTTATACGACACACTGCTGTCTGCGGTTGTTTAACTGGTTTATATATGCTTCACCGCACTCTTCTCATTATACAGTAGTAGAAGCCGTCGGTGTCACCCGGAAGGAAGGTTCGTTCATCGAGCTTCTCAAATACAGACCGTCTTTCATGCTTTCTTAATTCGTTGTCCGTATTACAATCCATATCTTTTCCGGTCATATGTGTCCCGGTCATATTGCCTTCTTCTGTCAAAGGCTTCCCAGTGCTATACTCAGCAAGAAACGCCGCCGTTACATCCTCGTTCTCTCCGGGATTTATAGTGCAGGTTGAGTACATAAGCCTGCCGCCGGGTTTAACATAAGACGCAGCAACTCTAAGCATCTCAGATGCCTGAGCAGCCAGTGCCTCCATCGACTCAGGAGTCACATGATACTTTATATCGTTCTTTCGTCCGATTACACCGAGTCCGGAGCACGGTACATCTGCTATTACAGTATCTGCCATACCTATGAGTGAGTCATCCGGCTCCAGTGCATCACGGCACTGCACCTCAACTATGTCTGTCAGCTTCAGCCTGTCTATATTCTCCGATATCACACCCGTCTTGTCATCTGATATATCACGGGAGATGATATGATTTGAATATATACCATCCGAAGCTAATATATCCTTTGAATTGCTGCGACTTTCCTTCGACTGTTTCTCAGCCATATATGAGCTGACGGATTCCTCTGCTTCAGATGTCATCAGAGCTGCCGCACACATGGTCTTGCCGCCTGGTGCGGCGCACATATCCACCACAAGTCCCTCAGGCTTCAGACTCTCCACTGCACATGATGAGCTCTCATCCTGCACAAAGAACACTCCCTCTCTGTATCCCGGCACACGGCGTACGAAGTCGTAGCCTGATATATGAAGGGATCTGTTGCTGTACTTGCCGTGGCTTACCTTTATGCCATGCTCCTCCAGGATTTTCGTGTATGCCCTGATATGCATCTCGTAGGATGTATCGCAGTTGTCGGTTTCCTGCGTTTTAGCACTATCCCTCGACATATCATGTCGTTCTTTGCCGCATGCCTTTGTGTCACGCACATCTCCGTCAGTCGGATTACCCCCGCTGATAGGGTCAGCTAAATATCCACCTATGTACTCCATAAGATTCCGCATAACAAGTCTTATGGTCGTATCCCGCTCTTCAAACTGGCTTGCCAGTATGGCATGTGCCTGTTCCTTACCATACCACTGCTTCAAGCTGTCACACAGCCACTGCGGTGTGGAGTATCTGATCTCATCAGTTGAAAGTAGCATCCCTCTCAGCTTACCGCTGTCCTTTGACTTTAATACAGCTCTCAGCACTGCATTTACATAGCCGGTCAGTCCTTCGAAGTGATGCTCCCGTGCCAACTTCACAGTTTCCGATATAGCTGCATGGTCAGGCACAGTATCCATATATACTATCTGGTATATTCCCATCCTAAGCATCGTCAGTATCTCAGGCTTGACATCGGAGAGTCTCGTCCTCGAGTGCTTCGATATTACAAAATCAAGTGTCAGTCGTCTCTCTGTTACGCCCTCAACAAGTCTCGTAACAAACGCACGACTTCTCTTATCATCGAACTGTTTCTGCCTTAACGCACTACTCAGGGCATCACTTGAAAATGTGCCCTGAGTCTCTATATTGTATAACACTTTATATGCTGTTTCTCTGCTCATATCTCTGTTCCCGTAGTATAACCGCCAGTAGTAATGCTTCGCTGCCTTGATGTCTTAGTGTCTATGTTTTCATTCATACTCTATGACAGCATGTCTCCTACACTCACCTTGTAGCCGTTCAGATACGCCGCAGTATCCATCACCTTCTTACCCTCAGGCTGGAGCTTCAGGATTCTTATGACACCCTCACCGCACTGTACATCGAAGTACTTCTTCGTAACTGCAGTGACATGCCCCGGATTAACTCCTGCAGCAGCTCCGTCAACTATATCTGCCTCAACTATCTTCAGTCTTGCACTGCTAAGGTCATCACCGCTGAGGTCTGCATACGCGCAGGGCCAGGGATACATCGCCCTTATCTGTCTGTCTATATAGTCAGCCGACTCTGACCAGTCGATATGCCCCATATCCTTAGTCAGCTTACCTGCATATGTACTGAGACTATCGTCCTGTACCGTCCTTGTAGACACGCCCGCCTCTATATCCCTCATGGTTCTGACCACAAGCTCTGCGCCCACATGTGACAGTCTCTCCGTAAGTACCTCAGTGTTATCACGACCTATCTCTATACTCTCAGAGCTTATGATATCACCGGTATCGAGTCCCTTCGCCATATACATGATGGTGACTCCGGTTTCCCTGTCACCCGCAAGTATACTTGCCTCTATGGGAGACGCACCTCTATACTTCGGAAGCAGTGATGCATGGATATTTATACAGCCATACCTTGGTATACTGAGTATCCTCTCCGACAGTATCTGTCCGTATGCGGCTACTACTATGATATCCGGACCTATCTCCCCGAGTTCCTCTGCTGAGTCTCTCAGTCTGTCAGGCTGATATACCTTAAGCCCCAGCCCCTCAGCCGCCGCCTTTACAGGCGGTGCCACATATTTCTTGCCGCGGCCCTTCTGCCTGTCAGGCTGAGTATAGACAGCCGCTATCTCATGCCCCGCCTCATATATAGCTCTAAGTGCCGGTACCGCAAAGTCCGGCGTACCCATATATACTACTCTCATCTATATCACTCCATTCAATATCATAAATCGTCATATATTAAACTCTATGCCTGACACTGTACGTAACTACCCGGCGAGGTTCCTGTACAGCATTGTTACATCGTTATATCATTCCGATTTACGATTACTCCTCATAGTCATCATCATCTGCCGGTGCACCAACCTCATGCAGTCCGTTTATGACATGATCCTTATAGAGCACACCGTCAAGGTGATCCAGCTCGTGACAGATACATCTCGCCAGAAGTCCCTCAGCCTCTACGTTTATCTCGTTCATGTCCTCATCATAGGCCTTACAGATAACGTGATTAGGTCTCGTCACCTCACCGGACAATCCCGGCAGGCTGAGGCATCCCTCTTCACCGGTCTGCTCACCGTCGCTCTCGATAATCTCGGGATTGACCAGTGTTATGGGCTGAGGACCATCCTCCAGTCCACAGTCTATAACGACTATCCTTCTGAGAACTCCCACCTGCGGAGCAGCGAGTCCCACTCCGTTTGCATCATACATAGTTTCGTACATATCCTTGATGAGAGTCTTAAGTCTCGGTGTCATCAGCTTCACAGGCTTACATGTCTTTCTCAGGACATCATCACCGTCAACACGTATATTTAGTATTGCCATCTTTATACCTCCGTATCATAGCTAAAAATATGCATTATATGCCCCGGTAACTACTGCATATCATAACCGGGTATAAACTATATTATATTCATAGGATTAAAGTCGTACTGTATCTCAGCATCACCTACATCAGGTGACTCGCGAAACACCCTGTCGGCAGACGCCGCAGCGTCCCTCAGTCTGTCATAATCCTCGTCCCTTACATATATCACACGTCTGTATATATTGTTAATCCTGCCGATTACCGCTTCAGCAGGTCCCGTTATATCCATATCGAGCTTCCTTATCTCTCCGGCAACTCTCGCAGCCATGGTGTCTGCCACCTCTTCACTTGCCGAGGTGATGAGTATCCCGAGCATATTGTAAACCGGCGGAAATCTGAGCAGCTTCCTGTATGACATTTCCATATCATAGAAGGATTTGTAATCCTGCTTCGCCGCACTCGCTATAGCATAGTGCTCCGGCTGATATGTCTGTATAATCACATGCCCCGGTCTCTCGGCTGTCCTGCCGGCACGTCCTGCCGCCTGCGTCAGCAGATCATACGTCCTCTCAGCCGATTGATAGTCAGTATCAAAGAGACTCAGGTCTGCGAGGATATTTCCAACGACTGTCACCTTCCCGAAGTCGTGCCCCTTCACTATCATCTGAGTACCTATCAGGCAGTCAGCCTCGTGATTCCTGAAGGCTTCTATAATCCTGCCGTGCGCACCCTTAGTCTGAGTAGTGTCTCTGTCCATGCGAAGAGTTCTGATATCCGGAAATATCTTCTTCACCTCTTCTTCAAGCTTCTCAGTACCCACGCCGAAGCCGCCTATCATTTTAGAGCCACACGTGGGGCACCCATCCGGCAGCCACTGCTCATATCCGCAGTAGTGACACATAAGCTTCTGCTTACCGTGAAGTGACAGCGACACATCACAGTTCGGGCACTTTATAACCTCACCGCAGCTTCTGCATGATACGCATGAGTTGTAGCCGCGTCTGTTTATGAAGAGCATCGCCTGCTCTCCTCTGCTGAAGGCTTCGCTGAGGTATGTGTACAGCTTACGCGATAGTACACTTCTGTTACCGGTCTTTAGCTCGTCTCTTAAATCCACCACCTCAACCTCTGCAGGCTTAGCTCCCATGGCACGGTCTGTCAGTGTCAGCAGCTTATACTCTCCCGAGAGAACCCTGCTGTATGTCGATACACGTGGTGTGGCACTCCCGAGGATAACCGATGCTCCCTCTATACGAGCCCTCTGCTGTGCAACAGCCACAGCATGATACTTAGGTGTCTTCTCACTCTTATACGAGGTATCATGCTCCTCATCTATTATAATCAGTCCGAGGTTTGGAAATGGTGTGAAAAGTGCAGATCTCGGACCTATGATGATATGATATCCTCCGTCTCTTGCCTTCTCAAACTCTCTGTACTTCTCGCCCTTGCTGAGCTGTGAGTTAAGAATTGCTATCCTGTCACCGAAGTGACTCCTAAATCTCGCAACAGTCTGGTAAGTAAGTGCTATCTCCGGCACCAGAACTATAACATCCTTACCGTCTGCGATAACACTCTCCGCTATATCTATATATACCTCTGTCTTACCGCTTCCGGTTATACCATGCAGCAGATATGTATAGTTATGTCCTGCCGCATAGTTTTCCTTGAAGCACTGTGATGCCTGCCTCTGCTCATCATTCAGTGACTCTATCGGCCTAAAGTCCGGCACGAGTGCCGATGTATCTACACCGGCTCTTCTCTCTCTAACCTTTTCCTTAACAGGCATAACCGTCTTCAAAGCAGCTATCATCGTGGAGTTATAGGTTTCCTTCATCCACGCTGCAAGCCTTATGAGACTTCCCTCTACTGCAAGACGCCTCTCCGGCACCGCAGCTATGGGCTTTATCTTATCCGGATCCCAGTTTGGCTTGTCGGATACACCGATAACATATCCGGTCTTCAGCTTATTTGACTTACCGAAGGGAACGTCGACAACCGTTCCGATATCCACCTTACCCATTAGGTCTATCGGTATCTTATACTGAAATGGTCTGTCAACTCCTTCATGCGAAATATCGATTATTATATCCGCATATTTTTGTGACATCTTCTTCCTCCAGAATCTCTCTTATCAGGTCACGCTCATCCATGTGATACTTGACTCCGTTTATCTCCTGATAATCCTCGTGACCCTTACCCGCAAGGACTATAACATCTCCTTCACGTGCATTCATGATTGCATATCTTATAGCTTCCTTACGGTCTATTATATCTATATAGTCACCGTCTGTCTTCTCAACCGCCTGTTTAATGTCATCCATGATAGCCTGCGGATCCTCTGTACGGGGATTGTCACTTGTAATGATAGTAAAGTCACTGTATGTACCGGATACCTCACCCATATCATATCTTCTCGACCTTGCTCTGTCTCCTCCGCATCCGAAAAGTGTTATAAGCATCGGAGGATTATACTCACGAAGAGCCAGAAGCAGTGACTTCAGACTCACGCCGTTATGTGCATAGTCGATCATAAGAGTAAACTTATCGGATATAGGTATCATTTCCACGCGGCCTCTGACTTTGATGCTTTTTAAGATTTCTGCTATGTCATCGATACCGACGCCCATCAGGTCTGCCACTGCGATTGCTGCAAGGGAGTTGTATATGCTGAAGTCTCCCGGCAGGTCTACCTTTATATCAGCTGTAAGCTTTCCCGTCAGCTTGTAGCTTATACCGAGGAGACCATCCTCCATGTAGAGCTTATGACCTACTGCGATATATGCAGGTGCGTGGTTGCTGCCGTCGGTAGTCTGAGTGTTCTCATCATTATCAAAAGTCTCTCCGTCACCTTTCCCGAAGAGCACCTTATCACACGTAGCACCCTGCATCATAAACTCTGCCTCAGGGTCATCCATGTTAAATATGCCGGTCTTACACATAGAGAAGAGCTTCTTCTTGCAGTTCTTATAGTCATCGTAATCGTCATGCTCACCGGGTCCTATATGGTCGGGTGAGAGATTTGTAAATATGCCATAGTCAAAGTCAACACCTGCAACTCTGTCAAGCTTCAGCCCCTGTGATGACACCTCCATCACAACCGAGTCAAGACCGTTATCCACCATATCCTTAAACTTCTTATGAAGGACTATTGACTCCGGTGTTGTATTTGCAGAGGGAACAGTTTCCTTTCCGTCATCTATCTCGATAGTTCCCACAAGACCGCACCTATGTCCTGCGCGGCTAAGCATCTCACGAATCATGTATGTGGTTGTGGTCTTGCCCTTCGTTCCGGTGATACCGATAACCGTAAGGTGCTTTGACGGCTCACCGTAGTATCTCGAGCTTATCACACCCATGGCATATCTCACACTCGGCACCCTAACAATAGTTACATTATCTGTAAGCAGCTCCTCAAACTCGCCCCTTGCAGTCATGTCCGCCTCTATAATCTCCGACAGCTCATCCTCAGACTTCTCCGTCACGATAACCGCCGCCCCGCCGCGTATCACGTCCGGTATAAATGCAGCACCGTCAAACTTCATCCCCCGGCACTGCGAAGTACAGCATACCCTGACCTTTGTTTTCCCCGCTGGCATGACCCACCCTACGTGAGTCATTGGTTATATCCGTTACCTCAACCTCCTCACTTCCACACAGAAGCTCATAGTCTATCTCTGAAATAAGTTCACTAAGTCTCATCCCTATATCTCCTTATAAACAACAAAAAGCCCCGGAGACACTGCTTCGAGGCATATCGTTAATGTTTTCCTATATAATCAGAATCACTACTCATCCTCACCAAGTATGTGAATCTTGCCTTCGTAGAGCTCCTCAACAGCTATGGAGAGAGGCTTCATACCTTCAGCGTTATCTATAAGCGGTTCATCAGAACCCTCTATAAGCTGTCTTGCACGTTTAGCTGCCGCAAGCACTATGGAGTAACGACTCTTAACAACGGGATGTTCTCCCGGTTCAACCTCTTCGTTGGCAATAGCCATAAGGTCACTGTATGACGGATGTATCATGGTAACTTCCTCCTGTAACTAATCTGAACCTGTATTATATCACAAACAATTACTTTTAGCATAGATATTTTTTTGTGTGGCCGATTGTAAAATGAAGTTGGACAGTTGAATATAAGAATAGCCCATGGAGCTTATCTTTGATAGAATTTAATCACCAAACAAAATTCATCAAGGAGACAAACCCATGGACTACGATTATTCTAC